>ENA-OQNN01000483-OQNN01000483.1-human-gut-metagenome-genome-assembly--contig:-NODE-483-length-40642-cov-4.186746_pt1 | contig 40642 bp, 39 predicted proteins | sample MGYA00242624_ERZ504870 | MGnify/ENA primary metagenome ERZ504870 (study PRJEB26092, sample SAMD00036379) | human gut metagenome | host: Homo sapiens | study: EMG produced TPA metagenomics assembly of... | reverse complement strand
CGAAAGTCAATAACTTATATTGTGAAGTAAATGAAAATATCAAAGCATATGGAGTTGCAACTCACAGACATACGCCAGAGATCGAAGATCAGTTAAGCTATGCATCTGGAGAAGAAGTATTATTAAACTTCACACCACACTTAATTCCAATGAACCGTGGAATTTTAGTGACAGCATATGCAACACTTAAGAAAGATGTAAGTTATGAAGAAGTGAAAGCAATCTACGACTCTTATTATAAGAATGAAAAATTCGTCAGAGTGTTAGATAAAGATGTCTGCCCTGAGACAAGATGGGTAGAGGGAAGTAACTATGTGGATGTCAACTTTAAGATCGATAAACGTACAAACCGTATTATCATGATGGGTGCCATGGACAACCTTGTAAAAGGTGCAGCTGGACAGGCCGTACAGAACATGAATCTTATGTTTGGATTAAAAGAAACTGAAGGATTAGAATTAGTACCAATGTTCCCATAGGGCTTTGGTAAGGAAGGACTAGAATTATGAAGATCATCAATGCCGGAGTAACAGCTCCAAAAGGTTTTAAATGTGCAGGACTTCGTGCCGGAGTGAAACCAGGGAAGACAAACAAAGACATGGCAATGATCGTAAGTGAAGTGCCAGCAAAGATCGCAGGAACATTTACAAAGAATATTGTAAAAGCGGCTCCAGTTTTATGGGGAAAGAAGATCGTAGAAGAACAAGAAGCAGTCAGAGCAGTGGTAATTAATACAGGAATTGCAAATGCATGTACGGGTGCACAAGGATATGAGAATGTTGTAACAGAAGCAAAAGAAGTAGCGAAATTGTTAGATATTAAACCAGAGGAAGTTGTCGTAGGTTCCACAGGAGTTATCGGACAGCAGCTGCCAATGGATGTGATCAAAGAAGGGATCAAGAGGTTAGTTCCAGAATTAAAAGCAGACAGACAAAGTGAAGAAGATGCATCCTGGGCTATCCTTACAACCGATACAAAACCAAAAGAAGCGGCAGTAGAAGTAGAGATTGATGGAAAGACAGTTACAATTGCAGGCATGTGCAAAGGTTCTGGAATGATCCACCCAAACATGGGAACAATGCTTGGATTTATCACTACAGATGCAGCAATCGATAAAGCTTTATTATTAGAACTGCAGAGGGAACTCATTGAAGATACATTCAATATGGTATCAGTTGATGGAGACACATCTACAAATGATACAGTTTTTGTATTTGCAAATGGAATGGCAGAAAATAAAGAAATTACAGAAAAAGATGCAGACTATGAAGCATTCAGAGAAGGATTATTATATGTTAACCAGTCTCTTGCAAAACAGATCGCAGGGGATGGAGAAGGATGTACACGTTTATTTGAAGTTCATGTAGCTGGTGCAGACTCCAAAGAAAATGCGAAGATCTTAAGCAAATCTGTCGTAACATCAAGTCTTACAAAAGCAGCAATTTACGGAAAAGATGCAAACTGGGGAAGAATTCTTTGTGCACTTGGTTATGCTGGAGTTGATTTTGATCCAGTCAAGGTTGATATTAGTTTAAAAAGTGCGGATGGTGTGATCGAGATCGTAAAAGACGGAATTGCAACAGATTATTCTGAAGATGAGGCAACGAAAGTATTATCTGCAGATGCAGTGACAGCAGATATTGATGTTCATAATGGAGTGTTTGAAGCAACTGCATGGGGATGTGATCTGACACACGATTATGTAACAATTAATGCAGATTACCGATCATAAGAATAAGATTATTATAGATAGACGACAAAATAAAAGGCATAAAAGCAGACAACTATGAAAGGAAGAATCAATGGAACAGATGAGAAATGAAATTAACGAATTGATCGAGCAGTCAAAACAAAAAGCAAAAGTATTAACAGAGGCATTACCATATATCCGTCGTTTCAATAACTGTTACGTTGTTGTAAAATACGGTGGAAGCGCTATGAAAGACAAGAATCTTCAAAAAAGCGTGATCAGAGATGTTGCACTATTAAAACTAGTAGGTATGAAACCGATCATCGTACATGGTGGTGGAAAAGAGATCAGTAAATGGGTTCGTATGTCAGGAAAAGAACCAGAATTTTACCATGGACTTCGTGTGACAGATAAAGAGACAATGGAAGTTGCTGAAATGGTATTATTTAAAGTCAATCAGGAACTGGTGGCCATGATGGCAGAAGTTGGGGTTAAAGCCGTAGGTCTTTCTGGAAAAGATGCTGAAATGATCCGTGTAAAGAAAAAAGAAATGCCTGGAAAAGATCTTGGATATGTCGGTGAGGTTAAGAGTGTCGATACAACACTTCTTGAAGCATTAATCGAAGATGATTTTGTACCAGTTATTTCCCCAATTGGTTTAGGAGATAACTATGAACCATATAATATTAATGCGGATGACACAGCATGTGCAGTTGCAGAAGCATTGAATGCAGAAAAACTGGTATTCTTAACTGATATCGAAGGGGTATTCGTAGATCCAGAAGATAAATCAACATTGATCTCTGAGATGGATCTTAAACAGGCAAAAGAATTTATCGATAACGGAGTTGTTGGAGGAGGAATGCTTCCAAAACTTAAGAACTGTATTGAAGCGATCGAAGGTGGAGTATCCAGAGTCCATATCTTAGACGGACGTTTAACAAATTGTCTGTTACTGGAATTCTTCACAGAAAAAGGTATTGGAACAGCCATCTTAAAAGAACCATTATTTGATAAACCATTATTCAACGAAGAAGATGAGGAAGGATGTTAAGATGAAAACTCAGCAGGAATATATTGAGCAGGGAGAACAGTATATCTTAAAGACATACAATCGTTTTCCAGTTGTATTAGAAAAAGGGGAAGGTGTCTATTTATATGATGCTGACCAGAAGAAATATCTGGATTTTGGTGCAGGAATTGCTGTATTTGCATTAGGATATGGAAATGAAGCATACAATCAGGCATTAAAAGACCAGATTGATAAATTGATCCATACATCAAACTTATATTACAATATTCCAGCAGTAGAAGCTGCAAAGAAGATCGTCGATGCTTCAGGGCTTAAAAAAGTGTTCTTTACAAACAGTGGTACAGAAGCAATCGAAGGTGCGTTAAAAGTTGCAAGAAAATATGCATATAATAAAGACGATTCCAAAGATTATGAATTTATCGCAATGAATCATTCATTCCACGGAAGAAGCCAGGGAGCTTTATCAGTGACTGGTAACAGTCATTATCAGGATGGATTTGTTCCAAAAGAATTTCGTGCTGTATTTGCAGAATTCAATAACTTAGAAGATGTTGTATCAAAGATCACAGATAAAACTTGTGGAATCATATGTGAAGTTGTTCAGGGTGAAGGTGGAATTTTCCCAGCGGATAAAGAATTCTTAGAGGGACTTCGTAAAGTCTGTGATGAGAAAGATATCTTACTGATCTTTGATGAGATTCAGTGTGGAATGGGACGCTGTGGATCTTTGTTTGCACATGATCTTTATGGAGTAAAACCGGATGTCTTAACACTTGCAAAAGCGCTTGGATGTGGTGTTCCTGTTGGGGCATTTGTTGTAGGTGAAAAGGCTGATGGGGCCTTGGTACCAGGTGATCATGGAACAACATATGGTGGAAATCCATTTGCAGCAGCGGCGATCAATGCAGTATTTGACCAGTTTGAGAAGTTACAGGTTCCAGAACATGCAAAAGAAATTGGTACTTATCTATGGGATAAGTTAGAAGAGTTAAAAGAAAAGCATGATTGTATTACAGGGCATCGCGGAATTGCTTTAATGCAAGGACTTGAATTTAATGCAGATCATCCAGTTGGTGATATCGTTAAGAAAGCACTGGAGAAAGGATTGATCATAATTTCTGCAGGAAATAATGTCATTCGTTTTGTACCGCCGCTTGTGATTGAAAAAGAACATGTAGATGAGATGATTTCTATTTTAGAAGATTGTATCGCATAGAATGTATAAAAAAGACCTCTATGGAAAAACTATCCGTAAAAAGATAGTTTTTCATGGAGGTTTTTATATGTTTGGATTGATCATTGCATTGATTTCAGGAGCTTTAATGAGTATTCAAGGTGTATTTAACACAGAAGTAACTAAACAAAGCAGTACATGGACAACGAGTACATTTGTACAGGCAACAGGATTTCTCGCATGTCTGTTGATCTGGTTGATCGCCGAGAGGGACCAAAGTTTCACGATGCTTTTAAAGGTCAGCCCCAGATACCTTTTATTAGGAGGAGTGATCGGAGCTGCGATCACATTTACAGTGATAAAAAGTGTGGCAAGTTTAGGACCTTCACAGTCAGCAATGTTGATCGTCGCATCACAAAGTGTTGTTTCTTATCTGATCGAGGTTTTCGGTCTGTTTGGTGTGGAAAAAACAGGTTTTGCATGGGTAAAGCTTTTAGGAGTGGTTTTGTTTGTCACAGGATTGATAATATTTAAATGGAAATCATAAATATCTCTTGTAAAGTATTATAATTTTCGTTAAAATAGAAGTTAGATTTACATGTTCCAGACTCTTTGCATAAGACCGGGAGGTTTATGTTGTTTAGGAGAGTTAAAGTGATAACCATTTTGCTGATGGTTTTTATGATGTCCATTGGATGCAGCCGCAGGAAGGAAGTATCGATAGAACCAAAGAAGGAGACAAAGACAACGGCTGAGAAGTCTTCTTCTAAGGAAACTATTTATGTCTATGTATGTGGAGAAGTAAAACATCCGGGAGTTTATCGTTTTTCGAAAGGTGAACGCATTGTTTCTGCTGTGAAAGCAGCTGGTGGACTAACTAAGAAGGCTTCAGCGGAGAGTATTAATCAGGCAGAGAAGATGAAAGACGGGCAGCAGATAACGATTCCGTCAAAGAAACAGACAGCGAAGAATGAAGGATCTGATTCCAAAGCAGTGCAATCTTCCTCTGGAAAGATCAATATCAATACTGCAGGTGTCAAGGAGTTGATGACGCTTTCAGGGATAGGGGAAGCGAAGGCTTCTGATATTATCTCTTATCGAGAGGAACATGGCCCTTTTTCTGATATTTCAGATATTATGAAGATTCAGGGAATTAAAGAGGGGATATATCATAAGATCAAAGACAAGATAACAATATAATTTTAGAGGTGGAAAAATGAGGAAGGTCTTAGTTGTTGATGATGAAAAACTAATCGTGAAGGGCATCAAATTCAGTCTGGAACAAGATGAGATGCAGGTAGATTGTGCTTATGATGGAGAAGAAGCATTAGAGAAAGCCAAAGAGAATCAATATGATATTATTCTTCTTGATGTAATGCTTCCAGGACTGACTGGGTTTGAGGTTTGTCAGGCAATTCGCGAATTCTCTAGCGTCCCGATCATTATGTTGACGGCTAAGGGAGAAGATATGGATAAGATCCTTGGCCTTGAATATGGGGCAGATGATTATATCACAAAGCCATTTAATATTCTGGAAGTAAAGGCAAGAATCAAAGCGATCTTACGTCGAAGTGCACATCACGATGTGAAAGAAGAAGAATCAGCCAAGGTTGTAGAATGCAGAGGATTAAAGATTGATTGCGAAAGCCGCAGAGTTCATATTCATGGGAAGGAAGTAAATCTAACGGCGAAAGAATTTGACTTGTTAGAGTTACTGGTATTTCATCCAAACAAAGTATACAGCAGAGAGGATTTGTTGAATACAGTATGGGGATATGATTATCCGGGGGATGCAAGAACGGTTGACGTGCATATCCGAAGATTGAGAGAGAAGATCGAAGTGAATCCGGGAGTACCGGACTATGTACATACAAAGTGGGGGGTAGGTTACTATTTTCAGTCCTAAGAAGAACAGATTTGCCTTTTTACATAGTATGCAGTTCTTTATTTTCTTGTCAGTTTTCCTTCTGACGACATTGATATCAGTTTTATTTAGTAAGTTGTTAAACGATGGATATCGTCAGAAAACATATGACCAGAAAGTGGATAGTGTGGTCAGTCAGTGTAGCTGGCTTGGTGATCAGGTAGTTGGAGTCGATTTTCATTTAGATGATGGCTCCAACTCTCTTTCTAATCAGATTGATGAACTTGCAGCAAGTATGAATGGGCGGATCATCGTAATTAAGAATAATTATAAGATCATCAAGGATACTCATACAGATTTTCAGTCTAGATTCTTTTTAAATGATAATGTATTGGATGTTATGGATGGAAAGAAGACAAGGATTGTATCAGAGAGTGGAAAGTATATCGAAGTGATGGTTCCGATCGTATCAAAAGCTGGAAAGCAGAATCATATCCTGGGAGCTGTGCAGGCGACTGTGCCATCTGAGGATATGATGGGAGCAGTTACGGAGATGGAGCATCGCAGGAATATGCTGCTGGTAGCATGTATCATCTGTGGATTATCAATGGCAATGATCATTAGTTATCTGCTGACGAGAGATTTAAAGAAGATTCAGAGAGATGTTGATTTTATTGCGGCTGGTCATGAAGATGAATCCATTGAAGAGACAGGATTCCTAGAAGTACGCAGTATTGTGCAGCGTTTTAATGAGATTCTTGGAAGAATGCAGACGTTGGAAGATTCAAGACAGGAGTTTGTATCGAATGTATCGCATGAGTTAAAGACACCAATGACATCGATGAAAGTTCTTGCAGATTCTTTAATTCAGCAGGGAGATCAGGTTCCGGCTGAATTATATCGAGAATTCATGCAGGATATCGTTGCTGAGATCGACCGTGAGAACGTGATCATTTCAGATCTGTTATCTCTGGTGAAACTAGACAAGAAAGCAGCGCAGCTTCAGATCACAACAGTAAGTATCAATGAATTGTTGGAGATTATCATGAAGCGTTTAAAACCATTGGCTCTGCAGCGTAATATCGAATTGATCTTTGAAAGTTTCCGTCCGGTAACAGCAGAGATTGATGAAGTGAAGTTGTCTTTAGGGCTTACGAATCTGATCGAGAATGGTATCAAGTATAACAAAGATGATGGGTGGATCCGCGTGACACTGAATGCAGATCATAAGTATTTTTATGTGAAAGTTGCAGATTCTGGTGTTGGAATTCCTGAGGATTGCCAGGATCAGGTATTTGATCGTTTTTATCGCGTGGATAAAGCAAGATCAAGAGATACTGGAGGCACAGGACTTGGATTAGCGATCACAAAGAGCGTTGTTTCTCTTCATAATGGAGAGATTAAGTTATACAGTAAGGTTGGTGAAGGAACAACATTTACACTTAGAATTCCATTAAAGTATAAAGGCTAGGAGGAAGAGATGAAGAAAAGAAAATTATGCATGATCTTTTTGCTTTGTCTGGCTTTGATGGCTTTAGTGGCAGGATGCCGGTCAAAAAAAGAAACCAATGACCAAGGCAATCAAAAAGGAACAGCAATTTACTATACTAATAATGATGTTACGAAATTGATCATGAAGAAAGAAAATGTGGAGCTTGAGGGGAATCAGCAGCAGAAAGTGAAGATTTTATTAAAGAAACTTCAACAGACTCCAAAGAGTGATAAGATACGCTCAGTGATTCCAAAGAGAATTATGATCAATGGTGTATCAGTGAATACAAATATCGTTGAGATTGATTTTTCGACAGGGTATAAACGAATTTCAGAGAATAGAGATTTGATCTGCCGTGCTGGTATTGTATATACACTGACTCAGTTAAAAGATATCAATTATGTATCATTTTCAATTTCTGGAGAGCCAATGCTTGATACAGATGGTACAGCAATTGGTGCTCTTGGAAGAGATAGTTTTGTATTTGGTAAGTTGCCAATGAAATAATTTATGAAACAAAGACCGATGGTTCTTATATTTGCCGGAGTGTTATCCGGAACAGCCGTTGTATGGAATATTATGTCCATGACAGCGGCTTTTTATCTATTGACAGGTATTTGTCTGTTGGCGTCCTTGATTTTTAGTGATAGGCGTTATGGATGGGTTGTAGTTGGAATACTTGCAGGAATTTTATTATCGTTAGGTTTTAAGACTTCCATGAAACTTGATCTGATCCAGGTAAAGGAAAAGGCAACAGAATATACAATGGGAAGAGTTTTAGAAGTATCGAAAACAAAGAAGGGAAAGTTAGCAGTACTTTTAAAAAATAAAAATTTGGAGGGGAAGATCCTTTTATATACACCCGAGGATGAAAAGATCATTCCAGGAGATATTCTCCGGTTTCAAGGAGAATTAGAAGAATGGGAAGATGCAGCTAACCCTGGCCAATTTTCAAGCAGACATTATTATTTCAGTAAAGGAATTTACTATCATGTATATTCGAAAAATATTGAGATCGAAGGACATCAAAATATATATTTTCAGGAAAAGATCTTGCAATGTAGAGAGTACATGAAACATCAGTTAGAAATTCAATACAAAAATGAAGTAAGTGATTTCTTAAAGGGGATGTTAATAGGTGATAAAAATGGACTGAGTGATGAGGTTAAAGATGACTTTAAGGAAAGTGGATTAATTCATTTACTTGCGGTATCAGGACTTCATATATCGTTGGCAGGAAGAAGGGTATATAAATTGGTTCGCAAGTGGTGTGGAAATTTTGTAGTTGGTTCACTGGCAGGAATGACAGGCGCAGTGTTTTATTGTATTTTAACAGGTGGATCGGGATCGTCACTTCGTGCAGTGATGATGTTGGGTGTTTACTTCCTGTCAGAGATATTAGGAGAACACTATGATATGATCTCTGCAGGAGCTTTTGCAGGAATTGTCTTACTTATAATGTGTCCGTACAGAATCTATGATACGGGTTTTTTATATTCATTTACAGCAGTTTTTGTGATCGCAATCTATCAACTTGTTAAACCAAAGATGAAAGGTAAATATTATAAGTTGAAGGAATCTTTATCGTTTTGTATTTTTATCCAGATAGGGATGCTGCCATTGATCATATATTTTCAATATGAAGCTCCAGCTTTTTCTTTTCTTGCGAATGTAGCAGCAGTACCACTGGCAACGTGTGCTTTTACTTTAGCTTTTCTTTTGATTTTTTTGCCGTATACCGTATTTCATGAAGCAATCTCATGGATGATCCAAGGGGTTTTGTGGATTTCCAGACAGTCTTATGGGATGTTGACGATCGGACATGTACCATTTTTATGGGTACTCTTATTTTATTTTATGACCGGATTGTGGATATGGAAGAAAAATGGACAAAATCGACATATCAGGATCAGTCTGGCTTATGTTATCATGATCATTTTGATATGGATTCCAATGGCAAGAAGAAAGAGTCTGGCATTTCTTGATGTTGGGCAGGGAGATTGTTTTGTAGCAGATACGAAGTCTGGGGCGATCATATTTGATGGTGGAAGCAGCAGTGAAGATCAGGTTGGAAGATATCGGATTCTTCCGTATATGAAATATCTGGGGTATCAGAAGATTCAGATTGCGGTGATCAGTCATATGGATATCGATCATTATTCTGGGATCAAGGAATTACTTGAGATGGGGAAAATTAAGTATCTTGGGCTTCCAGAGATTCCAAAAGATGAGACAATGAAAAAGATCATAGGTATAGCGAAGAAACGAGGAACAACTATTTTTTATCTTTCAAGAGGAAGGCAGATCACTACAAAAGATGGAAGTTTGAAAGTGTTGCATCCTCAAAAGAACAGTCAGATGGAAAAGAATGCGGCATCGTTGGTAATGCAGGGAAAAATACTTGGATATCGGGTGTTGTTAACGGGAGATGTGGAAAAAGAAGGCGAAGAAGAACTATTATCAGAAGAATTGGAAAGAGCAGATATATTAAAAGCAGCACATCATGGGTCAAAAAATTCCACGAGTAATGAATTTTTACAAAAGGTTCAGCCGAAACAGACGGTCATCTCTTGTGGAAAACAAAATAGATATGGACACCCACATTTAGAAACTATCCACAGACTACAGACATATCACACAAAGATTTATAGAACAGATCGAAGTGGTGCGATTATTTTTTTCAAAAGAAGAGATGGTTGAAAATCTTCCAAAAAAAAGGTATACTATCAAAAGCTATAGAAAGAGATGCAAAGAATATGAAGAAAATATTAGAAGATATCAAGACAAATACATACGAACGTTTTTATCTATTCTACGGGGAAGAAAAATATATGATCTCCCAGATGAAAAACCAGTTAAAGAAAGCATTAGTTTCAGAAGATGATACGATGAACTATTCTTATTTTGAAGGAAAAAGGGCTGATGCGATAGAGATTGTTGAACTTGCTAAAACACTGCCGTTTTTTAGTGATCATAGGTTTTTGATCTTGGATGAAACAGGACTTGGAAAGAAAAGTGATGATACGTTTATTGAAGGATTAAAGGAAGCCTCGGATACAAGTGTTGTGCTTTTTATAGAAGATAGTGTAGATAAGCGTTCAAAGATTTATAAATTTCTTTCGAAGGAAGGACATGCGGTATGTTTTGAATCTGCTGGAGATAAAGAATTATCCAGATGGCTGATCTCATTGCTTAAGAAAGAAGGAAAACAGATGTCATCTGCAACGATGCGAAGTTTTTTATATCGCTGTGGATCTGATATGTATACTTTAAAAAATGAATTAGAGAAATTGATCTCCTATGTTGGAGAGAGAGAAGAAATTACAATCCGTGATCTGGAAGAGTTGACATCTTCTCAGACGACAAATCAGATCTTTGTGATGCTTGAGGCAATTGCGAGAAAGCAAAGAGAAAAAGTATTGACACTATATTATGATCTGATCGAGTTAAAGGAATCACCATTTGGAATTCTGGCATTGTTAGTCAGACAGTGTAATCAGCTGCTTCAGGTGAAAGATTTAGATTGTCTTGGAAAGAGCAATGGGATGATCGCAAAGCAGATGAAAGTTCCAGCATTTGTTGCAGGAAAGTTAAAAGATCAAGCGAAAATGTTTTCAATGGATACACTCAGAGATATGATCGAAGCATGTGCAAAAACTGATGAATCAATTAAAACAGGAAAGATCAGCGACAGAGTTGGGGTAGAACTATTGTTGATCCAGTTCAGTCAGAAATAAATCAATCAATTTAAGATAGAAGAAGTCTAGTATAATAAAAATGATGAAAAAAAAGAAGCCTGACGGTGGCTTCTTTTTTTCGGGTTAATTTTATTAAAATTCGTTTCTTGATATCTGATTAAGCAATAGCGTTAACGGCTTTAGATAAACGAGCAATCTTTCTAGAAGCTGTATTCTTGTGGAAGATTCCTTTAGAAGTAGCTTTGCTGATTTCAGAAATGCAAGCTGTTAAAGCTTCAGAAGCTGCTGCTTTATCGTTAGCTGCGATTGCTGCTTCTACTTTTTTGATATATGTTTTAACTTTAGTTTTGATTGCTTTATTTCTTTCTGTTTTTGTGTTGATAACTTTGATTCTTTTTTTTGCTGATTTAATATTTGCCAAAGTGGGCACCTCCAATATGATAACTTAAATTTCTTTCTTCTCTTGAATCTTGTCTATAGCGAGACACGGTTAGCTATACACAAAACATACTGTTATATCTTATAGAAAATGATTGAATTTGTCAATATCTTTGGGGAAAAAATGTAATATTTTTTTAAAAACAATCACATACTAGAGAAAAAAGGAGGCAAAATCAATGCAAAATCGTACAGATCTGGCACTGGAATTAAAAGAAGAGAAGAATATTGGCTCTGCACAGTCAGGAATTATCGTAAAGACAAGAATTGATACAACGAATCATATAAAAGAAACAAAGATCATCATCAAAAACAAAAAAGGGGAGGACTCTTTAGGAAAACCAAAGGGAACCTATATTACGATCGAAGCGAAAGATCTGTCAACAAACGATGGTAGTTTTCATAAAGAAATGAGTGAAGCATTGTTTTTAAATTTAAAGGAAATGTTAAAAAAAAAGAAAAAAATACTGATCGCAGGACTTGGAAATGCTGGTGTGACAGCGGATTCGTTAGGGCCTAAAGTTGTGAACAATCTATATATTACAAGACATTTGCAAAAAGAGGGGATTGGAAATTATCAATTTGAACTAAGTGCGATCGCACCGGGGGTTATGGCACAGACGGGAATTGAGACAAGTGAGATTTTAGAATCATTAGCAGACCGGATAAAACCAGATGTTGTTATCGTGATCGATGCTCTGGCGGCCAGAAGTTATAGCAGATTAAATAAAACGATTCAGATCAGCGATACGGGAATTGCACCGGGTTCAGGTGTTGGAAACCATAGGAATGAGATTACACAGCATACGATTGGTGTTCCAGTTCTTGCAATTGGTGTTCCAACGGTAATTTCTGTTCCAGCGATCATTCATGATGTTTTTGGAGAAAAATCTCTGGAAAATGTTTCTGAAAATATTGATGAAGAATTTATTTCCATGCATGTTACACCAAAAAATATTGATGAATCTATGAAACGGATCAGTTATACGATATCTGAAGGAATCAATCATTTACTGCATAATTAAAATATGAATGAATACAATGAAAGTATGGAGAAAAGAAAGAGATGGATATTGAGTATTGTGATCGGTTGTTTTCTGATCATTTTTTTCAGTCAGAAGATTAATGTGCAGGGAATGGTTTTAGAATTCATGGATCATTATTATCATGGGATCATGACAGGATTTTTTCCAGCAGTATCTAAGAAGGAAGTGACATTTTCGGGAAATATTCTATCGGACATGGTCCGTATGTATTATCAGGAAACAGTACCAATCTTACAATATCGCACAGATTATAAGGATAAAAAAGAAGAAGATCTAGTACAGCAAGATTATTATTTTCAGGATGATGAAACAACGGATGAGGTGGTAGAGGAGGTAAAAAAAGAAGAAAAGTTGTTTCATGCAAAAAAATGGGAAAATTCAAAATATTTAAGAAAATATATTTATCAGATCGACAGTACGACAATGGCGACAGAGAATGAGTTAAATGGAAAAGTTTTATTAAACACGAACTTAAAATTAAGGAAATCTGATGAACCGCAGATTTTAATTTATCATACACATGGGAGTGAGGCATACCGTGGCAGCAGGAAAGGAAGAAAATCAGATACTGTGATCGGTGTTGGAGATGTTTTAACGAAGAGATTGGAGCAAAAAAATATCAAGGTTGTACATGATCGTAACATTTACGATGTAAAAAACGGAAAAGAGGAGCGATCCAAGGCTTATAATTATGCAGCAACTGCAATTGAAAAGAATCTAAAAAAATATCCATCCATTCAGGTTGTGATCGATCTGCACAGGGATGGAGTCAATGAATCGACAAAGCTTGTGACGAGACAAAATGGAAAGAGAATGGCGCAGGTCATGTTTTTTAATGGAATGAGCCGTACAGCAACAAATGGAAATATCAAATATTTAAAGAATCCAAATAAGCAGACAAATCTTGCGTTCAGCCTGCAATTGCAAGCACAGGCTGCTTTGAAATACCCTGGATTTACACGAAAAATTTACGTAAAAGGATATCGTTATAATCTGCACTACAGAGGAAGAAGCTTGTTAGTGGAAGTTGGTGCGCAGAATAATACGTTATCAGAAGCAAAAGCGTCTATGAGTTTACTTGCTGAATTATTAAATAATGTGTTATACTAAAATGGAGTGTCTGAAAAGACATATGTACTTGAAATATAATTAGGAGGAACTTATGGCAATAGATCAGAGTAAAATACGAAATTTTTGTATTATCGCACATATAGATCACGGAAAATCAACATTAGCAGATCGAATCATTCAGATGACAGGAACATTAACGGATCGAGAGATGCAGGAGCAGGTTCTTGATAACATGGATCTTGAAAGAGAACGTGGAATTACGATCAAATCGCAGGCAGTACGAATTGTTTATAAAGCTGACGATGGGGAAGAATATATTTTTAACTTGATCGATACACCGGGACACGTGGACTTTAATTATGAAGTATCACGAAGTCTTGCAGCATGTGAGGGAGCAATCCTTGTTGTCGATGCTGCACAGGGAATAGAGGCACAGACATTGGCAAATGTTTATCTTGCGATTGATCACGACTTAGAAGTTATGCCGGTTATCAACAAGATCGATCTTCCAAGTGCAGATCCAGAGCGTGTTAAAGCAGAAATTGAAGATGTGATCGGAATCGATGCAGAAGATGCACCTCAGATTTCTGCAAAAAGCGGACTAAATGTAGAACAGGTATTAAAGCAGATCGTAGAGAAGATTCCATCACCAGAGGGCGATAAGAATGCACCATTACAAGGATTGATCTTTGACAGTATGTATGATGCATATAAAGGAGTTATCATCTTTACAAGGATCAAAGAAGGAACGATCAAAGTCGGAACAAAGATGAAGATGATGGCAACTGGAGAGAGTGCAGAAGTTGTAGAAGTTGGTACATTTGGGGCAGGAAGATTCAATCCATGTGATGAACTGACAGCAGGGATGGTTGGATATGTTACAGCCAGCCTTAAAAATGTACAGGGAACCAGAGTTGGTGATACGATCACAGATGCAGATGATCCATGTGCTGAACCACTTCCAGGATACAAAAAAGTAAATCCTATGGTATATTGTGGACTATATCCAACAGATGGAGCAAAATATCCGGATTTAAGAGATGCATTAGAAAAATTACAGTTAAATGATGCAGCACTACAATTTGAAGCAGAGACATCCGTTGCGTTAGGATTTGGATTTAGATGTGGATTTCTTGGATTATTGCATTTAGAGATCATTCAGGAACGTTTAGAGAGAGAATATAACTTGGATCTTGTAACAACAGCACCAGGCGTTATTTATCGTGTATATAAGACGGATGGAAGTATGATCGAATTAACGAATCCATCCAATCTTCCAGATCCATCCGAGATCGACCATATGGAAGAACCAATCGTAACAGCAGAGATCATGGTAACTTCTGAGTTTGTCGGAGCGATCATGGGATTATGCCAGGAAAGACGAGGCGTATATCTTGGAATGGAGTATATGGAAGAGACAAGGGCATTACTTCGTTATGAACTTCCATTAAATGAAATCATTTATGATTTCTTTGATGCATTAAAATCACGTTCCAGAGGTTATGCATCCTTAGATTACGAAATGAAAGGATATCAGACATCAAGACTTGTAAAATTAGACATTTTGATCAACAAAGAAGAAGTTGATGCGCTTTCTTTTATTGTACATGAAGATACCGCGTATGAGCGTGGACGTAAGATGTGTACAAAATTAAAAGAAGAAATTCCAAGACATATGTTTGAAGTACCGATTCAGGCAGCGATCGGAAGTAAAGTCATTGCAAGAGAAACTGTCAAAGCAATGAGAAAAGACGTTCTTGCCAAATGTTACGGTGGAGATATCTCCCGTAAGAGAAAGCTGTTAGAGAAACAGAAGAAAGGAAAGAAACGAATGCGTCAGGTAGGAAATGTTGAAATTCCACAGGAAGCATTCATGAGTGTTCTGAAGTTAGATGAAGACTAATACGATCGAGCTTTATATTCATATTCCATTTTGTAAAAGTAAGTGCAGATATTGTGATTTCTGTTCCTTTCGGGCAGAGGAGGGAACGATCCATGCATACCTGGGGAAACTAAAAGAAGAACTGATTTTCTGGGGAAAGAAATTAGCGGCACGAGACGTTGTAACCGTCTTTATTGGAGGCGGAACGCCATCGTATCTTAGAAGAGAAGATATTCAAATGATTTGTGAAACTATATTTGAACATTTTCATATTTGTGAGGATGCTGAGATTACGATTGAAGCGAATCCAGGAACAGTAGATTTAAAAAAACTATGTACATATAGGGAAAATGGGATCAACAGGATTAGTTTTGGATTGCAGTCAACAGTGAAAGAAGAGTTGGAGTATCTGGGAAGAATTCATACCTATGAAGAATTTTTACAAAGTTTCGACTGGGCAAGACAAGCTGGATTTTTGAACATCAATGTTGACTTGATGAGTGCGGTGCCGAAACAAACATTAACTTCTTATGAAGAGAATTTAAGAAAAATAGCTAAACTTTCTCCAGAACATATTTCTGCGTATAGTCTGATCATTGAAGAGGGAACACCTTTTTACGAAGATAACAAGTTAGAAGAACTTCTCCCATCAGAAGAAGATGAAGTTTTAATGTATCGAATGACAGAAAAGATTTTAAACGAATATGGTTACGACAAATATGAGATTTCAAATTATGCAAAGCCAGGTTTTGAAAGCAGACATAATCTTGGGTATTGGTCCCATATTCCGTATTTGGGAGTGGGGCTTAATGCCTCTTCGTATCTGGATGAGAAACGTTTTGAGAATCCCTCCGATATGAAAGACTATTTAGAGATTCAATCGTTCGGAGATGCATATGAAGGAGCCCGTTCGTTATCAGTTTATGAACAGATGGAAGAATTTATGTTTCTTGGACTTCGAAAGACGAAAGGCATTTCGAAGAAAGAGTTTATAGAACGTTTTGGTTGCTCCATGGATTCTGTCTATGGAAAGCCATTGATAGAATCCATGAAACAAGGCATGATGAAAGAAGAAGGAGACCGAGTTTTTCTGACGCAAGATGGTACCTTAGTCAGTAATCAGGTCTTATGTGAATTTTTATTTGACGAGGAAGTTTAAGGATACAAGTTTATCAAAGATCCATTAATTTCTTTAGATTGATCTGCCCCCAGCCCTGATGGTGTCTGGGGGTTTTTAATTTGTCGCAGTTTTTTCGCAGTTTCATTTTTATATCCTTATTGGTGTAAAAAGGATATTTTTCGAGCAGGAGAGCAAAAGAACCAGAGACGACAGGGGTTGCCATGGAAGTACCACTTTTGATAGTATAGCGGTTATTTAAGGAACACGAAAAAATATTTGTTCCAGGGGCAACAACATCCGGCTTCATAACGCAGGATGTTGTGGGACCGCGTCCGGAATATCCTGAAGAGAAGTGTTTTCTTCCGATCATTTGAAAATTATCGTCGCTGGAACCAACAGTGATGATTTTTGGACTATTTCCAGGAATTGAAATACTGTATGGTTTTGGACCATGGTTTCCGCCGGCAATACAAACAACAAGGCCATCATCCCATAGGGCGTTGACATGTTTTAATAGTTCTTTGGAGGCTGAACTATCCTCGGAACCAGGACTTCCTATTGAGATGTTAACGATACGGATCTGATAGGAGCGATGATACTCATGAATCCAGTCAAGACCCTGTAAGAAGGCGCTTTGAACACCGTTCCCTGAGGCATCCAGTACTTTTAAAGAAACGATATGGGATTTTGGAGCAATTCCCAAATAATCGGAACCAAATGTTGCAGAGGAAGCAGCGATGCCGGTAATATGAGTCCCATGTCCATTATCGTCATAGCTGAAAGATTTGGAATGAACAAAATCTACAAATTTGGCGATCCGTGTGGAATGCGGAGAGAAATCTTTATGTGGGAAAAGGCCAGTATCAAGATAAGCAATACCGATACCTTCTCCAAGAAAACCATGCTGATGGGCAAGATCAGCATGGATTTGTTTTGAAACAGAAATCTGCATGGAAAGTTGCCTTTCATACTTTATATTATTAGAATACGCAGAATAAAAGATGAGGGGAACAAGAAAAAGGCCCTCTGCAGGACCTTTTAATGTAAAAATATTTAGTTAAATCCGATAAATCTACGAGCTGCTTTATACATAGCAATCGTAGCTTTTCTTCCAACATATCCAGGCAGATTTACTGCACAGCTTGTAATATTATGACGGATCTTACGATACAGACGTTTGTCACTGTCATATAAATATTTCCATAATTCTTTTCGCATCTTTAAATGCTCTTTCTGTCCAGATTTTACAGAGATCACGGAAGAAATACACATGATAATGGAAAGATAATGTCTCATATAACGTTCTAATGGCTTACTTACAAGATTAAACTGAGTCATATAATCAATCATGATATAAGTAACTTTAAACTGCTGGTCGATACGTTTGATCATATTTGTCTCATTGACAGACTGATCATCACGTCCAATGAAATAACGATAGAAGTTAACATCCAGATAATACATTGTTTTTACATATGGAAGAGGTTTGAATACATAAATATTATCCACATAGAATGTATGCTCTGGAAGCTCTAGATCGCATTCACGAAGCAGTGCAGTACGATAAATGACAGAGTGCATTAAAATATACTGGCTGACAGGAAAACGTCCAACATCATCCCAGCAAAAGATCTGATCTTTTGGGATTGCATGACGATAATGAATAACAGTTTTTTTCTTGGCTCCCTGTTTTTCATATACATAGTTAGAAAGCAGCATATCAAGGACAGTTCCCTGTTTGTAGAAATTCGCAAGAGTATCAAGGATTTCTCCATAAGCATATTCATTTACCCAGTCGTCACTATCAACAACTTTTAGGTAAATACCCGTGGCATTTTTGATTCCTGTATTCACTGCACCACCATGCCCTTTATTTTCCTGGTGAATTGCACGGCAGATGTCAGGATATTTTTTTTCATATTCATCTGCGATCGCAGCAGTGTTATCGGAAGATCCGTCATTAACGATCAGAATCTCTACCTGATCACCACCTGGTAATAAGGTGTCAATGCAGTGTCTCATATATTCCTGAGAGTTGTAGCAAGGTACAACAAAGGATATTAATTTCATAAAAACCTCCTGTTTTTCAATACGGTTAACGTTACTATTATATATGTTTTTTTACAAATTAGCAAAGAGTTTCCCATTCTTCATAAAGTTCTTCCAAAGAAGAAGCGATGGAAGCCTGCTCATTGCTAAGTTCCATTAATTTCGCAGGATCAGAAGCATTTTCAGGTAAAGACATAGCTTCTGAAAGTTCTTCTTGTTTCGTTTCCAACTCTGTGATCTGCTCTTCGACTTTTTTAAGACGATTTTCTTTTTTTCTCTGTTTGGCTTGTTCTTCTTTTTGCTGTTTCCAATCGAGTTTGGATTCTGTATCAACAGAAACGGAGGAAGCAGTAGAAGAAGTAAGAGATGCCTTTTCTTTTTCCTTCTGAGCAATATAATCCTGATAATTTCCAGGATAAGAAGTTAATCCATGATCAGAGATTTCCAAGATTCGTGTTGCAGTTTTATTGATAAAATAACGATCATGTGAAACATAAAGGATCGTTCCAGTATAAGCATTCATTGCAGATTCCAGAATCTCCTTAGACTGAATATCTAAATGGTTTGTAGGCTCATCAAGAATCAGAAAATTCGCATGAGACAGCATTAATTTTGCAAGAGAAACACGTCCTTTTTCTCCACCGCTTAAAGAGGAGATCGGGCGGAAAACGTCTTCTCCATAAAATAAAAATGCAGCCAAAGTATTGCGAATCTTTGTGTTATTAAGATCTGGATAAGCATCTGAAATTTCATCAAAAATCGTTTTGGAATCATCTAAGTTATCTTGTGCCTGGTCATAGTATCCAATGGAAACTCCAGCTCCAAGGCCGATCGTACCACCATTATTGCTGATTTTTTTGCAAATGATCTTTAACAGTGTTGTTTTACCAGTTCCGTTTGGTCCGATCAGGGCAACGCGTTCTTCACGAAAAATATCAGCACTTAATCCATGGAATAATGATTTGTTTCCAAAAGATTTGGATACATCTTTTAAAGTCAGAACATCATTCCCACTGATGATCTCTGGTTCAATGCTAAGACGCATATCAGCATTATATTCCGTAGGTTTCTCCAATACATCAATCTTATTTAAAGCTTTTTCACGGCTTTCTGCACGTTTGATTGATTTTTCACGATTGAACTGTTTTAATTTTTTGATAACTTCTTGTTGATGTTTGATCTCTTGTTGCTGATTTTTGTATTCTTTTAAACGGATTGCTTTGATCTGATCACGTTTTTCGATAAACGTTGTATAATTTCCATCAAACACCATGGAGTGTCCTTGGTCGATCTCCATGACCTTATTGACAATCTTATCAAGAAAATAGCGGTCATGAGATACGATGATCACAGCTCCTTTGTAATGAGACAGGTAATTTTCAAGCCACTTTATGGAATCAACATCCAAGTGGTTTGTTGGTTCGTCAAGAAGCAGAATATCAGGATTTTTAAGCAGTAACTTACCAAGAGCAACACGAGTTCTTTGACCTCCAGATAAAGTGTTGATCTCTTTTGTGAAATCTTCTTCAGAAAAGCCAAGTCCTTTTAAGATTCCTGTGATCTCACTTTTGTATGCAAAACCATTTAATTGCTCAAATCTATGAGTAGCATTTGTATACTGGTTCATTTTTTGTTCTAGTGCATCACCGGTCAGATGTTTCATTTCCTGTTCATAGGTACGCATCTGTTCATCTAATTCAATGACTTCTTTTTTGACGGAAAGAAGTTCATCAAAAATTGTATGGTGGAATGTATGATCTTGATGTTGGGCAAGATAGCCAATGCTTGCGTCTTTCTTTAAAGAAATTTCACCTTCATCATAAGAGATTTCACCAATCAATATTTTTAAAAGTGTCGATTTTCCGGCACCGTTATATCCGATGATCGCCAGCCGGTCGTTTTCATTTAAGTGAAATGAGATATTCTGCAAGACTGGTTTTTCGACAAATGTTTTGCAGATATTCTGGCATGATAATATCATTAAGATACCCCTTTCAAATTTTTTATTATAGACATTATTTCTCAGAATACCATATTTTTTGAAAAAATGAAATATTTTCATGACGGAAAGATTGACAGTTATTAGACAATCTTATATAATTATAAGCGAAATAAAGATTTTGGAGGAATAAAATGGCAAACTCAGATAAGAATATTTCCTCAGCAGTTATCAAACGACTTCCTAGGTATTTCAGATATTTAGGAGCGTTAAAAGCGAAGAATATTACAAGAATCTCTTCAAAAGAATTAAGTGAACAGATGATGGTAACAGCATCGCAGATTCGTCAGGACCTTAACAATTTTGGTGGATTTGGGCAGCAGGGATACGGATATAATGTAGATAATCTGTATACAGAGATTGGTAAGATCTTAGGTCTGGATAAGAGAAATGACATGATCATTGTTGGAGCCGGAAATCTTGGACAGGCCCTTGCGAATTATCAGTCTTTTAATGAAGATTATGGATACAAAGTCATGGCACTTTTTGATGTGAATCCAAAGCTGATCGGAATTTCTGTCCGTGGAGTGAAAGTTCTTGATACAGATGAACTAGAGAACTTTATCAAAACACATGGAATTAAGATCGCGGCACTGACAATTCCGAAGGATCAGGCACCTGCGATCGCAAAGAAGATGGCAGAATGGGGAATTAAAGGATTCTGGAATTTTGCACCGATCGATCTTCATTTACCAGATAATGTTACAGTAGAGAATGTACATTTAGCAGAAAGTCTGATGACATTAACATACAATGTCCACAACCGTGAAGAGAGTGAGAACGAATAGCAGGTAAGAAGATGATTGCTGGAATAGGAACAGATCTCGTAGAGATATACCGGATAGAAGAGATGATTCTTCGAGGAAGACATCTTTCAAGAATTTTTACGACAACTGAATTAGCATATGCAAAAGACAATGCTACGACTTTAGCTGGCAATTTTGCTGTAAAAGAAGCCGTTTCCAAAGTATTTGGAACCGGCTTTTTCGGTGTGGAACCATATGAGATTGAAGTGTTGAGAAATGAATCAGGTGCGCCATATGTCAAATTATATGGAAATGCGAAAGAGATAGCAAAAGATAAACAAGTTTCAAGAATTCATGTATCGATCACGAATACAAGAGAATTTGCACAAGCTTTTGCGATAGGAGAATGCGTATGAGATATGTATTAAAGAATCAGGAGATGCAAACGGTCGATCATGAGACGATTCATGGAATAGGAATTCCGGGACTTGTATTGATGGAAAGAGCATCTAAAGCAGTTGCAGATAAGGCTGCACAGATAGCAGATCATTCACAGAGGATATTGATCATTTCAGGAATTGGCAATAATGGAGGAGATGCACTTGCTTGTACGAGAATTTTGTTGGAGCAGGATTATTTAGTGGATTATATGATCGTTGGTAATATAGAAAAAGCTTCAGCAGATCTGAAATTACAGCTTCAGATACTTAAGAATCTAGGCTATTTTCCGATAGATTGTGAAGATGTAAATTTTCATGAATATGATCTTTTGATCGAAGGGATTTTTGGAGTTGGACTTTCTAGAGAAGTTGGTGGTGTTTATAAAGAAGTCATTGAACGGATCAATGCATGTGGTAAGCCTGTGATCGCAATTGATATTCCATCTGGAATCAGTGGAGATAGTGGAAAGATTCTTGGATGTGCAGTGCATGCGTCATCAACAGTTACATTTGGTGGATATAAAAGAGGTCATTTATTATATCCAGGACGAGAATATTGTGGAGATATTAAACTGGTATCCATAGGATTTCATGACCAGACGATCAAAAAGTATGCGACAGGATATATATTAGAGGAAAGTGATCATTTAATGCCAGAAAGAAAAGCATATTCCAATAAAGGAAGCTATGGGAAGATTTTGATCATTGCTGGAAATGAAACAATGTCAGGAGCTGCATGTTTTGCAGCAGAGGCAGCACTTCGGATGGGTGCAGGACTTGTGAAAGTGCTTTCTGATGCTGGAAATCGTCAGATTTTACAGACAAGACTTCCAGAAATTTTATTTGGAGAACGAAAAGATTTAGAAGAATCTTTAGAATGGTGTGATTGTATCTTGTTTGGCCCAGGAGTTGGTGTCAGTGAAGAAATGAAAGAAATGTTAGAGATGGTTTTGAAAAAAGGAAAAAAACCATTGGTCATTGATGCAGACGGATTAAATATAATCAGTAGATTTAACATGAAAATTGATTATCCATATGGGACGATCATGACTCCACATTTGATGGAGGCAGCAAGATTGATGTCATGTGATATCACACAGATCAAAGAAGATCTATGTCAGAGTGCACAAGATCTTGCAGAGAAATATCATTGTACAGCTGTTTTAAAAGATGCAACAACTATCGTTGCACGAGAAGATGATTTGGTGTATATTAATCAAAGCGGAAATGATGGAATGGCGACTGGAGGAAGTGGAGATGTTCTTGCGGGAATGATCACAGGCCTTTTGGGGGAAGGATTATCTGTTCATGAGGCAGCAGTTCACGGAGTTTATCTTCACGGTCTTGCAGGAGATCATGCAAAGCATGATCTGGGCGCTTACAGCATGATCGCATCAGATATTATTGCTCATATAAAGGACGTTACAGGAGGAAATTATGAACCAGTACTATAGAGTGCATGCAGTTATTGATCTGGATGCAATCTGTCATAATATAAGAGAAGTAAAACGTGTAGTTGGAGAAGGTGTGAAAGTAATGCCAGTGATCAAAGCTGACGGATACGGACACGGAGCAGTTCCAATTGCAAAAGAATTAAATAAGATCGGAGTTGATGCATTTGCCGTTGCAATCCTAGAAGAAGGGATCACACTTCGAAACAATGGAATCAGACAGCCAATCTTGATTTTAGGATACACATCAGAATATCAGTATAGCTCATTGATTCAGTATGAGATCGAGCCAACTGTATTCTGCTATGAGATGGCAGAGTCCTTATCAAAGATCGCGCAGGCACTAGGCAAAGATGCGAAGATTCATATCAAACTGGATACAGGAATGAACCGTATCGGATTTAAACCAACCAAAGAATCTGTAGATAGCATAGAGAAGATCGCCAAATTACCAAATATCAAGATTCAAGGAATCTTTACACATTTTGCATGTGCAGACGAGGCGGATAAAACAGAAACTTATGAGCAGGAACGAAAATATGATCAGTTTATTACGTGGCTTGAGGAAAGAGATATCTATATTCCGATCAAACACGTATCAAACAGTGCATCGATCATTGATCTGGATGGATTTAGAAAAGATATGGTACGTTCAGGAATCATTACTTATGGATTATATCCATCAGAAGAAGTTTCAAAAGATGTATTGGATTTAAGACCAGCAATGGAATTAAAGACACACATTGTATATATCAAAGAAGTGGAAGCAGGAGAAGGAATCAGTTACAATCACACATATGTAACTGATAAGAAGACAAAGATCGCAACTATCCCAGTAGGATATGCAGACGGATACCCAAGATCACTCTCTTCCAAAGGAAAAGTATTGATCCGTGGGCAGTATGCACCGATCATTGGAAGAATCTGTATGGATCAGTTTATGGTTGACGTGACAGATATTGAAGGTGTATCTGTGATGGATGAAGTAACTTTAGTCGGACACGATGGCAATAAAATGTTGACCGTAGAAGAAGTTGCAAATGAAGCAGGATCTTTTAATTATGAATTTGTCTGTGGGATTGGGAAACGTGTTCCACGAGTATACATTCGAAACGGAGAGATGAAAGAAACAGAATATTTTGAAAAATAAGGAATACTTTTGAAAGAATCGTAAATACTCTTCATACAATATTTAAAAAGAAATGGAGAGTGTTTATGCTTATGGTAATTAAGCGAGGCGATATATTTTATGCAGATTTAAGACCGGTTGTTGGTTCAGAACAAGGCGGTATCCGTCCTGTGATCGTATTGCAAAATGATGCGGGAAATAAATATAGTCCAACGATCATCTGTGCAGCGATCACAAGTAAGATGAACAAGGCAAAGTTGCCGACTCATGTACCGATCGACTGCCACAGATGTGAATTAGAAAAAGATTCTGTGATCTTGTTAGAACAGATCCGGACAATCGATAAAAGTCGTTTAAGAGAAAAGGTATGCCATTTAAATTGTACATTCCTAAAACAAGTGGATCATGCACTAAAGATCAGTTTAAGTCTTGATACATAACAGGAATCTTGGATATATTGACCTTTTTTCTTAGAAATGATATATTTAAGTTTGTATAGTCTTAATTTCTAGAAGATAAAAGGAGAAAGAAAAAGAAATGGAAGGATTTACTCCCTCGGTGCTTATGATGATCATTTTAGCAGTTATCATCGGATTTGCAGTTGGGTGTTTTTTCATGAAACAAAGAGAGAAGATCAAAGAAGCAAAGAAAAAACTGCACACATCAGAACAAGAACATGAAGAGGATGAAGACAATGAATATGAAGAAGAGATCATGAACATTGTTAACGAAGGACATGAGCAAGGTGCGATCATGGAAGGGGAAGCCCGCATGATCACGAATATTTTCGAATTTGGAGATAAAGATGTCACAGATGTTATGACATCAAGAAAGAAGATTGATGCGATTGATGTAAACATGTCCGTAGAGAAAGCATTAAATTATATGTTAGATGAGCCATATTCAAGATACCCATTATATGAAGATGACATTGATAACATTGTAGGAGTGCTTTATTTAAAAGATGTGATCGATGCATATCTTAATCAGAAAGAAGCAACACTTTCTGATATTGCAAGAGAGCCGTTTTTTGTTCATCAGACGATGAATTTATCGGTGCTTTTTCAGGAGATGCAGACCAAGAAGATTCATATGGCGATCGTTATTGATGAATACAGCCAGACAGAAGGTATTGTATCTATGGAAGATATGCTAGAGGTCATAGTAGGGAATATTTTAGACGAATATGATGTCGAAGACCGTAATATCACCAAGATTGGATGGGCAGATATTTATCTTGTACGAGGAAGTACGAGACTAGAAGAACTTGAGGATACATTAGGAATCGAATTTGACGTTGAAGATATTGAGACACTCAATGGATTTTTAATTGATCAGCTGGGACATTTACCAGAAGACAATGAAGAAATAGAAATTATCTACCAAGGATATTCCTTTAAATCTGTTGATATTCATGACAACATGATTAGACAGGTAAAGGTAGAAAAAAGGAAAAGGAAGGAAGAAGAAGATGTCAGGACACAGTAAATTTGCGAACATCAAACACAAAAAAGAAAAAAATGATGCGAAAAAAGGAAAGATTTTCACAGTCATTGGAAGAGAAATTGCAGTAGCCGTTAAAGAGGGTGGACCAGATCCAGACAACAATAGCAGATTACGTGATGTCATTGCAAAAGCAAAAGCAAACAATATGCCAAATGACACGATCGAACGTGGTATCAAAAAAGCTGCCGGAGATGCAGATTCTGTTAATTATGAGCAGATTACATATGAAGGATATGGACCAAGCGGAGTTGCGATCATCGTAGATACATTAACAGATAACAAAAACCGTACAGCATCTAATGTAAGAAATGCTTTCACAAAAGGAAATGGTAACGTAGGAACACCAGGATGTGTATCTTATATGTTCGAGAAGAAAGGACAGATCATCATTTCTAAAGAAGAATGTGAAATGGATGCAGACGATCTTATGATGATGGCATTAGATGCCGGAGCAGAAGACTTCAACGAAGAAGACGACAGCTTTGAAGTATTGACAACACCAGAAGACTTCAGTGCAGTCAGAGAGGCTTTAGAGAAGGAAGAAATTCCTATGGCAGATGCCAGTGTCACAATGATCCCTGGTACTATGGTCGAACTTACAAGTGAAGAAGATATTAAGAGTATTCAGAAAACATTAGATCTTCTTGATGAGGATGACGATGTGCAAGAGGTGTATACTAACTGGGATGAATAATCCGTTATAGATTTTATAGAATATAAAATAATAAGAACCTTAACTCAATGCATATATAAAAAATGCTGGGAGTTAAGGTTCTTTTTTGCTATGATATTTGAAATTTATAATATGAATTATTACTGTTATTAAGTAATCTTCGAACACCTATAAAACTATGCATTCTCAAGTGCTTCTTTCAGATCATTGATAATATCTTTTGCACTTTCAATTCCAACGGATAAACGGATCATTCCAGGAGAAACACCAGCTTCTCTTAACTGTTCATCATTCATCTGGCGATGTGTATGACTTGCTGGGTGAAGAACCATTGTTTTTGATGCAGCAACATGAGTTGCGATGTTCGCTAATTTTAAGCCATCCATAAAGCGTACTGCAGCATCACGTCCACCAGTCAGTTCAAAGGAAATAACACCACACGTTCTTCCCTTATCCATATATTTTTGTGCTAATTCGTGATATTTATCATTAGGAAGTCCGGCATAAATAACATGAGATACTTTTTCATGAGCATCTAAGAATTCAGCAACTTTCTGAGCATTTTCACAATGACGTTCTACACGTAAAGGCAGTGTTTCTAATCCAAGATTTAATAAGAAACAGTTTTCAGGGGATGGAATGGAACCGAGGTCACGCATCAGCTGTGTTGTAGCTTTTGTGATATAAGCTTTCTTTCCAAATTGTTTTGTATAAACGACACCATGGTAAGATTCATCAGGTTCAGTAAGACCATGATATTTGTGTCCATAAGCGTCCCAGTCAAAGTTTCCGCTGTCAATGATCGCACCGCCAACTTGAACGGCGTGTCCATCCATATATTTTGTTGTTGAATGTGTGACGATGTCAGCACCCCATTCAAAAGGACGACAGTTGATCGGTGTTGCAAAAGTATTATCAACGATCAATGGAACTTCATGTTCATGGGCAACCTTTGCAAATTTCTCAATATCAAGAATGACAAGTGCAGGGTTTGCAATCGTCTCTGCAAATAAAACTTTGGTATTCGGTTTGAATGCAGCAGCGATTTCTTCAGCACTTGCATCAGTATCAACGAATGTACAGTCAATTCCAAGTTTCTTTAATGTAACACCCAGAAGGTTAAATGTTCCACCATAGATCGTAGAAGCTGCAACAACATGATCTCCAGCTTCACAGATATTAAAGATCGCATAGAAGTTCGCAGCCTGTCCAGAAGAAGTAAGAAGCCCTGCAACACCTCCTTCAAGATCAGCAATTTTGGCAGCTACAGCATCGTTCGTAGGATTCTGAAGACGCGTATAAAAATATCCTTCTGCTTTCAGATCAAATAACTGTCCCATTTCATCGGTTGTATCATATTTGAAAGTAGTACTCTGATAAATAGGAAGTGCACATGGTTCTCCTTTCTTAGGAGTGTAACCAGAATGAAGACATTTTGTTTCTAAATCATAATGACTCATAATCATAATTCCTTTCTGTTATAAAAAATATGTATTAAATTATACCCGTAATTCCTAAAGAAAACAAGGGAAATAGAATTCAGATAATTTATTGAATTGACTAAAAAAAAAGAAAATTCGAGATTTTTTATATAAAAGAAAAACAACTTGACAAAAAAATTATTTTTATCACACAAACCAACAAAAACATTGAAAAACTTAACGAAGTTCTTAAGATAATTTGTTGTTTTATTTTTAACGATGTGCTAAAATAAAGATGTTATTTTTAATACTGAAAGGAGTTTCAACATGATTTATTCACATGAAGTAGAACAAATGTGTACAGTAGCTCAGGGTGTAAACCATGGAGCTGCCCCAATTCCTGAAGAAGCAAAATGGGTAAAAGCGAAAGATGTAACAGACATCTCAGGATTAACACATGGTATTGGTTGGTGTGCACCTCAGCAGGGAGGATGTAAATTAACTCTTAACGTTAAAGAAGGTATCATCCAGGAAGCATTAGTAGAAACAATCGGATGTTCAGGAATGACACATTCAGCTGCTATGGCATCTGAAATCTTACCAGGAAGAACAATTTTAGAAGCATTGAATACAGACTTAGTTTGTGATGCTATCAATACAGCAATGAGAGAATTATTCTTACAGATCGTATACGGAAGAACTCAGAGTGCATTCTCTGAAGAAGGACTTCCAATCGGTGCTGGTCTTGAAGACTTAGGTAAAGGATTAAGATCTCAGGTTGGTACAATGTACGGAACACTTAAAAAAGGTCCTCGTTACCTTGAAATGGCTGAAGGATACGTTACAGGTATCGCTCTTGATGCTGATGATGAAATCATTGGATACCAGTTTGTTAACTTTGGTAGAATGATGGACTTCATCAAAGCTGGAGACGATGCTCAGACAGCACTTGACAAGGCCAAAGGTCAGTACGGACGCGTTGATGACGCTGTTAAGATTATTGACCCAAGAAAGGAATAGGAGGTAGCGAATAATGGCTTTATTTGAATCATATGAAAGAAGAGAAAAACAGATTCTTGCTGTTTTAAAAGAGTATGGAATCAATTCTATCGAAGAAGCTGGTGAAATCACAAAAGCTGCTGGATTAGATGTTTATGCTCAGGTTGAAGGAATTCAGCCAATCTGTTTCGAAAATGCAAAATGGGCTTACACAGTAGGTGCTGCTATCGCAATCAAAAAAGGTTGCAAGAGAGCTGCAGACGCTGCTGCTGCTATCGGAGAAGGTCTTCAGGCATTCTGTATTCCTGGATCTGTAGCTGATCAGCGTAAAGTAGGTCTTGGACATGGTAACTTAGGAAAGATGCTTCTTGAAGAAGAAACAGAATGTTTCGCATTCTTAGCAGGTCACGAATCTTTCGCAGCTGCTGAAGGAGCTATCGGAATCGCTGAAAAAGCAAACAAAGTTCGTCAGAAACCTTTAAGAGTTATCTTAAACGGATTAGGAAAAGATGCTGCACAGATCATTTCCAGAATTAACGGATTTACATATGTTGAAACTGAAATGGATTATTACACAGGTGAAGTTAAAGAAGTATTCAGAAAATCTTACTCTGAAGGATTAAGAGCTAAGGTTAACTGCTACGGTGCTAACGATGTAACAGAAGGTGTTGCAATCATGCACAAAGAAGGCGTAGACGTATCTATCACAGGTAACTCTACAAACCCAACTCGTTTCCAGCATCCAGTTGCAGGTACATACAAAAAAGAATGTATCGAACAGGGTAAAAAATACTTCTCTGTAGCTTCTGGTGGTGGTACAGGACGTACATTACATCCAGATAACATGGCTGCAGGACCAGCTTCTTACGGAATGACAGATACTATGGGACGTATGCATAGTGATGCTCAGTTCGCAGGATCTTCTTCAGTACCAGCCCATGTAGAAATGATGGGATTAATCGGTATGGGTAACAACCCAATGGTAGGAGCTACAGTAGCAGTAGCTGTATCTATTGAGGAAGCTGCTAAAGCAGGTAAATTCTAGGAAACCACGTATTTAAGCGGTTTTTTGAGGGTGTTAGAAGTGGTAAAAAGTAGTGAAATGTAGACAATCTCTATATTATCTCTACACTATCTCTATACCACATCTCTACACTCAAAAATGTGAATAAGAAGAGAGAGCCAATTAATTTTGACTCTCTTTTTTTCTTCGTTTTATTTTATTTTCATGATCTCGGCCATTAGCCACTCTGGTTTTCGTTTTGTGTAAGTAGCTTCTGTGATATCGTTGATCTTGTGACCCATCATATATTTTAATGCATATTCATCTACTTTATCTCTTTTTGCCATCGTGGAAAACTGAATCCTTGGATCATGAGCTCTGTGATCTGGATTGAGCTCTAATTTCTTAACAATCTTTTCGAATCGATGTCTATATTTATCATACGTCATTTTTAAGCTACTTCGGTGTGTTTTTGTATCAGTGCAGTTGATTAAATAATCACTTCCAAGATTTATTGCTTCCTGGTATCGATGCTTGACTAGATCACGAATCCGTGGATGGATTGGAACCAAGCGATCTTTACCTGCGTCAGTCTTCATACCGCCGATAAAAAACCAATTTTCCAGATCTACATTTTTTAATTCAATTAGACCCAATTCTTGTGGTCGCCATCCAGAGTAGCATTGGATCAGAATCACATCCACATAATCAGTATCATACAAATGATCCCATAATTTTTTAATTTCTTCATCCGTAAAATCAATATGGTCCTTCTTCGCTTCTTTAACATCTTTAATAACATCATCAGACAAATTAAAGGTCCTTGCATAATTCTTGTCTACTAATTCATACTCTAGCGCATAATCCAACATTAAGTTGAATAGAGATTTTATCTTTGTCTTTGTAGTAGGAGATGCGTGTTTTTCTTTACCATCGACTACATACGTTCCATCTTCCATACAACCTTTAATATGTCGGGCACGTAAATCTTTTGCACGCATATCATAAACAGCAGAGCAGTAGTTCCAGGCAGATTTAATTGTACGTTCACTTGAAGGACTTGACAGGGATTCAAAATATTTATCAGTCCACTTTTCGTATAATTGCTCGACTGTCAGATCAGAGTCAAGATCATACGGATTTTTATGATATTCAAGTAATGCAGCGTAAGCATCATTATAGGTTTTGAAATATGTTTCTGGTTTCAATGATTTATAAATAGGTTTTCCATAAAAATTTTTTCCAACACAGACTAATGCACGAAAAGGCTTTCTAAGATTTTGATTTTTTAAGTCGGATATAGTGCCAAATCCATTTGGAAGACGTTTTCGTTTATTAGTTTTTCTTTGTTGTTGTTTAATAACTTTTGTATCTAGAGGATAACCGCAGTGAGGACAAGTTATTGCCTTATCACTTACCTGCAATTGACATTCTGGACATTTGATCAGTGCCATATATCATCATTCCTTTCTAAAAAAGGGTACAAAAAATACACCCTTATCAATTTGTAATTTTGCAGGATGTATGATATAATTCTGGTGTTCAGGCAGAGATTACATCAATCACCCATGATTGATAATTTCTGAAATTCCGTCCAGTTGGTAGCTGGGCGGTTTTCTTTTATTGTAAATTACTTACATTATCAAATAATTTCCAGATATAGTTAGAATATTTTTGATACGGAAAATAATAATTACTTTTTGGAGTAGGAGTTCCGTTTTTGTCAAGGATATTCTTCAGTCGAACAGTTTCAGCGTCAAGCTTTTCCCAAGTCTTTTTGAATTTAGAATAATGTTTACCTTGTACAGAATAAACAAATTTATTCCAAGAATTTCTTTTTTTATAATTTTTATTTAAGTCGGAAATGGTTTTATCAATATTTAATTTGTTTCCGCAAGAGTCGGTTCCATCTTCTATATAGTGATATATATCACAGTATCCATTGTTCCAAATATCTTCACACTGCCAGTCATAAGCATCCCATAATTTATTAGTTATTGATTTATGACTACGAACAGATACTTCACATTTTAATGTTTGACCATTAACTTTTGCAGTAATATAAGCAGTTCCAGATTTTTTAGCAATAACCTTTCCAGACTTTGTAACTGCTACAACTTTCTTTTTACTAGAACTCCATTTAACTTTCTTTTTCGTTCCTTTAATTTTTAGCGTATAGCTATTTTTCTTTGGTAAAGTTATGAATGTTTTATTTATTGTTGTATTCTGTTTTGCGTGTATCGGTACAGCAGGTAATAGCATCATTGCAGACAATGCAACGCATAAAAACTTTTTTTTCATACGCATTTCTCCTTCTTTATTTTAATAATAAAAACGACAATTCGAGATTATATCCCATTAAGTCATTTAGATAATTATTTCACAGTAGTTTTTGAAACATTTAGATAATCAATAATGTAACCATCTGATGCCCAGATACTAAAAACACCTGCGAAAGAAATACATTCAGGATTTTTAATTTTAGCTTTTAAAATAAAATTTCTAGTGTCTTTTGAAGCAATATACGGAGAAGTGGTCATTTCATCTGGTTCGTAATCCGTATCGTTCAATTTAAAATATTCACAGTCAAACTTAAATAAGGAATCTGTTTTATTATATACTGAAAACGCAATTTCAGAAGAAGTTGTATATGCCAACTTTATCTGAAGTTTATCGTTATCCAAAATAATTCTATTATATGTATAATTTTTAACAGTAGGAGCTGAAGGGGTTTTAACAACTTTCTTTTTGATAGTCATTTTGCTCCGATAAGTCTTTTTACCGATCTTAGCTTTTATATAAGCTGATCCAACTTTCAGCCCTTTGATAGTTGCATATTTGTTATTTTTGTTCACTATTCTTATTTTATTATTAGATACTGTCCATTTTACTTTAGTTTTATTGTTCTGTAAATTAATTTTACAAGTCTGGTTAATATAAATAGTCTTTTTTAATGGTGTAATACTTACTTTAGATTTTATCCATGATTGAAGTATTTGAAAATGTGATCCCGATGTCTGTAAAAGCTGCTGAGACCAGTGCAGAGGGAAAAAGCATCTACATGCATTGTCCGAAAGGAAAGGTTGCAGAGGCCTATATGAACTTAACACAGGAGGTTTTGAAGAATGAAAAATAGAAGTGGCGAAAAGATTAAACTGGCAAGCATTGATGAACTGCTTGGTGTGGTAAATGAAGAATCTGCAATGGAGATAGAAATTAGTAAGATCCATCCGTTTAAAATTGTGCGCCCAGATAAGGGCGAGTAGTCTAGCAGGTGGAATGCCTGTCTGGTAAGGTCTAACCAACCGCCAGTAGCGAGTCTTGGGTCTTCCATAGTCTGCGTCATACCAGCGTTTATGAAGAAAAAATCAAAAGCTCTTGACTTGGAGTTAACTTCAAGTAGTATACTAATCGAAACAGGAGGTAAAAAGATGAAGAAATTACTGATTATATATTATTCATGGTCAAATGGAAACACGGAAAGAATTGCAAAAATGCTGCAGAGTGAGACTGATAGCGATATTCTAAAAATAGATACCGTAGTTCCATATTCTGGCAGTTATGATGATGTGGTAAATCAGGGACAGAATGAAGTGCAGCGCGGATACGAACCTGAAATTAAACCGCTGGATATCAATATTGCAGATTATGATGTCATCGCAGTTGGGACACCTACATGGTGGTACACAATGGCTCCGGCTGTAAAAACATTTCTGCACCAACAGGATTTTACCGGAAAGACAGTAGTACCTTTTATGACAAATGGTGGCTGGTCAGGGCATGTAATAAAGGATATGAAAGTAGCCTGCAAAGGCGCAAATGTGGTTTGCGATATGCAGATACAGTTTGATTCTACAGGTGGAAGTAATCTGGAGACATCTCAGGAACAAATTAATGAATGGATACAGAGTGTGAAAAATCTTCTTTAAATTGTGGAGGAAGAATATGACAATAAAAGAAGTGTCAGAAAAATATGGTATTTCACAGGATACCCTCCGTTATTATGAGAGGGTTAATGTGATTCCTAAAGTTACAAGAACATCCGGAGGAATTCGGGATTACCAGGAAGAAGATCTTAGATGGGTTGAGCTTGCAGTATGTATGAGAAATGCAGGACTTCCCATAGAAAGTCTGATTGAATATCAAAGGCTATTTAGGGCGGGAGATTCTACAATACCTGCGAGACTTGAGTTGTTGAATGAGCAGATGGATATTCTTCAGAAGCAAAAAGAGCAGATAGAGGAAACTATGGACAGGCTTTCTTATAAGATATCACGGTATGAAGAAGCAGTGAAAACAGGAAAACTGGTATGGACAAAGGAGGAATAGTACAAATGGCAAAGCTGGTAGCATTTTATTCAAGAGCAGATGAAAATTATTTTGGTGGTTCCATGAAATATATTCAGATTGGCAATACTGAGAAAGCTGCAAAAATGATAGCTGATATGACAGGAGCAGACCTTTTCAAAATCGAGCAAAAGATTCCCTATGCCGCTGATTATAATACCTGCATTGCACAGGCAAAAGAGGATAAACAGACAGGAAAACGACCAGAGATACTAAATCTGCCACAGGACATAGATCAATATGACGAGATTTATCTTGGATACCCGAATTACTGGGGAACCATGCCAATGGCTGTATATACTTTTCTGGAAAGTTATGATTTTACAGGAAAGAAAATTCATCCATTCTGTACGCATGAAGGAAGCGGATTGTCAAATACGGAGAGTGATATTAAAAAAAGTGCAAAAGGTGCAGTGATTGAGAAAGGCATTGCGATACATGGAAGCAGCGTAGATCAAGCGAAAGATGTACTTGAAAGATGGATACAGAAATAGAGGTTAGAAAAATGGAATGCAAGGAAATACGTGTTGATGTAAGAACTGCGTCAACAAAAGAAAGTACAGAAGGACAACGTCAGACAAAAATATTATTTCAGATTAATCATACAATGCCTTTTACTGATGAATATAATCATTTATTAAAGGAATTGTTTGGAAATAACCTAGGAGATGGGAGTATGTATCGGAAGACACGCAATTGTGGGAGCTGGATCTGTAGTGACAAAGGATGTACCGGATTATGCAGTAGCAGTTGGAAATCCGGCAAAAGTAATAAAAATGCTTGATAAAGAAAAATTTCAGGAGGACTAAAAAGATGGAAAATATGAAGTTGAATAACAATTTGGAATGTCCAATGCTTGGACTAGGAACTTTTATGTTATCACCAGAGGATGCCTACACAAGTACATTAGAGGCATTAAAAATGGGATATTCCCTAATTGATACAGCAAATGCTTATGTAAATGAGCGTGCAGTTGGAAGAGCAATCAAGGATAGTGGAATTGACAGAAAAAATATATTTCTATCAACAAAAATATGGGCTAGTGAATATGAAAATGAGAATACTGTAGAAGAAACTCTAGAAAGACTTGGTGTTGATTATGTGGATTTACTTTATATACACCAGCCTGCAGGCAACTGGCTTGCCGGATACAGAATGCTTGAAAAAGCGTATAGAGAGGGCAAAGCAAAATCCATTGGTATCTCGAATTTTGAAGGAAAATATATGGAAGAGTTGGAAACAAAGTGGGAAATTGTACCTCAGTTTATTCAGGTGGAAGCACATCCATATTTCACACAGAAAGAACTGCGTGTAACTTTAGACAAATATGGAATTAAGCTTATGAGCTGGTATCCGCTGGGACATGGAGATACAGCATTAATGAATGAGTTGGTATTTGCAGGACTTGGCAAAAAATATGGAAAAACACCTGCACAGGTTATTCTCCGTTGGCATACTCAGATGGGATTTGTTGTAATTCCTGGAAGTAAAAATGCAGAACACATTAAGGACAATATGGATATCTTTGATTTTGCATTAACAGATGAAGAAATGGAACAGATTGCAAAGCTGGACAAGAATGAAAGATATTATCACCGCACGGATGAACAGCTTGTACAGTTTGCAAACTGGAAACCAGAGTTTGAAAAATAATATGGAGAAAATAGTATGAGCAAAAATGATGTATGGCTGAATCAGTAAAATGGGGAAGTACGGAGCAACTGCTTCCATCTTTTTATCTAGAAGTAGCAGTAAGTAAATCCGAGTAAAATATGGTCAAAAAATCATCGACATCCGACCTACAGCACGTTATAATATAGTTAATCTAATAAGAAAACCAAGTGATCATTGTTACGAAGCTGAATCGTAATGGTGGCCAACTGAGTGAACTCGATGGAACGGAATGGTTATATCCTCCGGGTGCTCCGAGCACCGGACGAGCACCGAAAGGTGCTTTACAGAGATGAAAACAGGTTTTCTTATTTTGACAGGGAGTAACAGAATAGTTAGGAAAACCAAGGATTTCCTTGACTTAGGTTGACTAATCATTGTATGTATTTACAGTGGTATCTCGAGCTCCTAAGACTCTATTGTAGGTTCGATTCCTATAGGAGACGCTCATTTTTAGCGGTAATGAAGATAGTTTCATTGCCGCTTTTTTCATGCAGAATTGTAATTTCAGTGACAAATTTATCAGCGAAACAAGGCAGAAAAGACTGCTTTTGTCAGCGGGGATGGATGCTTGTCACTGATTCATATTTTTCGGTCTGTCACCCAGAGGGATTAACTACAGTGTAGGATGAGTTTTGGGGTGTAAAATTAGGGATTCTGCCGGATACTGTGCACCGCAGGGAATGAGAAATATTCTTCTGATCAGCGCAACACCGTATCAGTGGAAGCACATGATCCGTCAGAGGACATGCAGGAGAAACACAAAGGAGACCAGATATGTGATGCTGAAAATCTGGGAACAGCTTCTGGAGCAGACCAGAGAACTGTTTTCTGACTGTGGGCCATTCTGTATGAATGGCGGCTGTGAGAAAGGAAAGATGACCTGTGGAAAGAGTATTCCACCGCAGATGTTACCAACAGGTGGATTTTCCAAAACTATGCGAAGAGAGTGTGTTGGAGGAAGGAGTACCAGATGAAGATACAGCTGATTGATTTTGGTGGGAGAAGCCCGGAAGGGGCTCATGCCAATGATGCCGGAGCGGATGTATTCAGTCCAAAGAATGAAGTAATCCGGCCGGGAGATATCTGTAAGCTGCCTTTGGAATTTGGATTAAAAATACCAGATGGTTATGCCGGGTATATATTTCCAAGAGGTGGATTAAGTTCACAGGGAATTGTGTGAGAGCTGCCACCTATTGATTCTGGATATATGGGAGAGGTTCATGCAATCATCTCTAATGTCGGTAACAGGGAATATGAAATCAAGGAGGGTGATAAGGTAGGACAGCTTGTGATCATGCCGATATTGATACCAGATTTTACTTTTGAAAACTGGAAAGAGCATGGAACGGGGGCATTTGGTTCCACTGGGAGATAAGGATTATTGAATTATTGATGGTGAATATATGTATGTGTTATACTATGTAAAAAGGAAATTTGGTGAACTTTGAGCATAATTGTTATTTGTTAAGTTTGAAGAATTGAGGTGGGACATTGATTATTACAATTGGATCCAAGGTAAAGGATGGGGAAGGAAATACATATACATTAACAGAAGAATTAGGTCATGGTGGTTTTGGATGCGTATATAAAGCTGAATGTGAAGCTGATAAATCAGTGTATGCAGTGAAAACTTTATTATATTCATTTGGCGATGAGGCTACAGCAGCGTCTTTTAAAAATGAAGTAAAGATTTCATCAGAAGTAAGTGGGGAACATGTAATACATTATATCTATGCACATGATGGAGATGAATATCCTGAACTACCTCCTTATATTATTATGGAGTATGCAGAGGGAGGAACTCTAGCAGACCAGATTGAAGAGCGTAAAAAAACAAATAGTCCATATTCGAAAGAGGAATTGAGAAATCTATTTCTCCAACTTGTTGATGGAATGAAGTCAATTAATAAAAAATTAGTTCACAGAGATATAAAACCGGAGAATATACTTATTTGTAATGGAATATGCAAAATTACTGATTTCGGACTTGCAAAGGTGGCTTCAGAATCTACTAGAACCATGTCATTTAAGGGATATGGTACATTACAATATATTGCTCCTGAAGCTTGGAAATCAGAAAAGAATACTATTCAGATGGATATTTACTCTATGGGCATAGTATTTTATGAATTAGCTTTATTAGATTATCCATATGACATTATTTCTAATGATGTGGATGCATACAGAAGCGCACACATGTTTTCTAGAATAAAAAGAACGAATGATTTAAAAAATGTTTTAGGAGCAGATGTAGCATCCATAATTTTAGCTATGTTAGAAAAACCAATTCAGAAGAGATTAAAATCATGGGAAGAGATTGAAGAACAACTAGGCAATCCGTCACTTGAAGCAAATGATGATTTAGGAAATATTGTAAGTTTAGCTATTGGGAAAAAAATAGAGACTGACACGAGAATACAACAGCAAATCGAGGAGGAAAATCAAAAGAGAAAAGAAAAAGAAGATTTCTGCAATTTAGTGAGGAATCAATTTGAATCAGTTATAGTAGATTTTTTTGAGCAATTCACTGATGAATATAATATTCATTTGGCTGGAAATGATAAGTGTAGATTACAATCAACAAGTCGAGGTTATGGACATATAGAACAGTTTTCATATCAACTTACAATTCCTTCTGTTACAAATATTGAAGTTAAGTGTAAGGTAATTTTGCCTAATTCGTTTACTCGTATTGTTGATGTGGATAGGGCCTATGGTTTTTCATATATGTATGGTTCTGTGTATGGTAAGCGTGAAGTAGTATATACTCCACAGTATAAAAATAAGGATATTATGGGGTGGGTTGAAATTAAAAATACCAAGGGTTTAGGATTTAACCTCTGGTTGATACAAACGGACGATATGTATGGTGATTGGTATGTCTTAAAAAATAAGAATAATGGGATATATGCGACACAATATGAGCCAAAACAGGAACCTTTTGCATTTGAAATTGACGAGCTTGATGAGGCATTGAAGGGTATTAATGCATTTAGTCTTTATTCTTCTGAAGTAGAGCCATTTGATAAACAGAAACTGATGGGATTAGTTGCTCAACTTATTAACTAACGCTGTGAAGAATTGAGAAACAAAGAAAAAAGTTAGGTATCTTTATGAATAACACAATTTAATAACAAATTTACATAGCACTTTAGCCAAATGGTTAAGGTGCTATTTTTTTACCACAAAAGGAGGAACGAAATGTCATATAAATTAGTAATTGCTGAGAAGCCTTCGGTGGCACAGTCCATTGCAAAGGTAATCGGTGCAGATAAGAGAGAGGACGAATACCTGGAGGGCAATGGTTATATTGTCAGCTGGTGCGTAGGGCATCTGGTGGAGCTTGCATCACCGGAGACCTATGATGAAAAATATGAAAAGTGGAGATATGAGGATCTTCCAATTCTACCATCAGAATGGAATTACCAGATTGCAGAAGCAACCCGAAAGCAGTTCGAAATTCTGAAAAAATTGATGGAAAGAGAGGATGTAACCGGATTAGTGGAAGCCACTGATGTTGGATAGTGCGTAGGGGCGACAAACAAATACAAGTAAATCAAGGGACTTCCTCAATCCTTTAAAGGCTATGACAGTAACGGTTATAGTCTTTTTTCATGCGGTAACTACCGTATGAAATGAAATCATATTCCCTAAAGCAAAGAAATACCCACCTACAATATTCCGCTATCTAATCCCCCGATAACTAGCGGGCGAGAAAATCATAAATCAGTACCAAATGCAACAGCTATCACTTACCGCATCAATTTCACTCACCAATGGCAGGCAAGAGAAAGAGAGACAGAAAAGCAAAAGAAAGAACCAAAGAAAAGTAAAAGACAGAGAGATAGAAAATGATGTTAGTTATCTTATCAATCAATCCTATCAATCAATACGTATACATCTAACCATAGATGTACCACCACAGGAGGGCAAAGACCATGAATAAAAGGCAAGAACAACAGATTGTAGACTATTACAGCACCACAGACAGATATATTCGCAGTGACCGCTATTCTGACAGCAATCAGACCGTATTCACAAAAGAGAATGACAGATACCAGTGGCTTGTGTTGGAGCAGAAAAGCCAGCATGATGTGGAGATAAGACAGACCGACAGCCATGGAACAATAACAGCAAGGGACAATTATGAACTGACAAGGAATATCCCTAAATGCGTGGGTGTGGAACGCTTATGTAAGGACGCAAATATGCAGATACCCTTTACTGCTGATGAAATCAATCTTATCTATCAGTTTTGGGAACAGAGCAAAGCAGAAACATGCGCTCATTTATCCGCAATCCTGCCACAGATAAAGGACAATGACACCAAGCAGATTGTATGTAGCACTTTGAAGAAATTAAATGTCTTGTCAGAAGAAACGTGTGCGGAGTTGGCAGCCACCATAAAAAGACGAAAACTGACAGAGCGTGACCACTCCATCAAGGTAAGATTGTCAAAGGCAGAGAAACAATTAAAAGAGCCGACAATTACCGAGGAAAAACAGAACAGGATTGGCAGAAAAGGAAAGGCAGGCATGGAGCTATGAAGCAGTCACGATATGAACAGGAAACCATTGTCAGCTACAATGCAGGGGAGCAGACTGCCACCATCTACACAAGGGATAAGGCAGTCATGCGGAAACTTGACACATTGGTTGCCGACTTCCCTGCTACATACAAGCTGATGAAACAGGACG
>ENA-OQNN01000476-OQNN01000476.1-human-gut-metagenome-genome-assembly--contig:-NODE-476-length-41003-cov-5.734318_pt1 | contig 41003 bp, 30 predicted proteins | sample MGYA00242624_ERZ504870 | MGnify/ENA primary metagenome ERZ504870 (study PRJEB26092, sample SAMD00036379) | human gut metagenome | host: Homo sapiens | study: EMG produced TPA metagenomics assembly of... | reverse complement strand
TTCTGACAGGGTAATTTCAGATACTTTCACATTTTCTACGCTTATTATACAAGACGCTGATATATTACTTCCATCTTTAGATATAGCAGTAATCACTGCAGTTCCAACATTCTTCGCTTCTACCCAGCCCTCGTTATTGCCTGTAGCAATCTCGTCGTTACTACTAGTCCACTCAAGGGATTTATTATAGGCATCTGATGGATTTATGGACACTGTTAAATTAAACAAGTCTCCCGGCTTTACATTCATTTGGTTTGCAGATAATGAAATTTCAGACACCTTAACAGTATATACTTTTACCGCACAAGTAACAGATACTCCGCTGTCATCGTTTGCCTTTGCAGTAATTAATGCATTACCTTCGTTACAACCAGTTACCTTTCCGTCTTGATCAACAATTGCAATCTTAGAATCACTGGTACTCCATGTCAGCTCTTTGTTGTATGCATTGTCCGGTATTACCACTGGATTTAATGATATTTTTTCATCCTTTTTTACACTTACAGATGAAGGAATGGAAATTTCAGATACCGGTATATATTTCATCTGGTTGAAATTAAAAGAGTAGTCATACAAAAGATATGTTGCATCACTATAATTCATCTCTTCATTCGCCGTTACTCTGATATAATATATTCCAGGTTCATATATTCCATCACTCATTTTCAGATAAGCATTCTTTGTATTGCTGGCACTGTTTATTTCATTCATGTTCTTATCACATAGTGCAATTTTAAAAATACCTTCCGAACTCTGTCTCGGTACCCGAAATTCTATAGCTACAACACTTCTTTCCGTAAGCTCAAACTTAAAGCAATCTATGTCTTCCTTGCTATTTAAATTTCCAGTGTACCAATGATTGGGATTCTTTTCATTTGCATGACTTTTTACATTATTATTTTCCTGCTCATACTCATCAGCAGATTCATAAGTTGCCTCAACCTCTATGGTATACTCTCCAAGATAACTTGTGTTAAAAGCATATCTGTCTGTTTGGACCTTAATATAATAAGTCCCCGCTGGTACTCTTTGTCTTACGCTGTCAATATAATTCATTAGCATATTGGTATTACCATTTACATCCTCTTCATATAAAACTGCTGAAAAAGGATACCCAGAACAAGTAACCATTATCTTACCGGGCTTATCCATCACAAATTTATAATAATCATCTTCTGAATCTTGCCCTACAATACTTCCTTCATATAAAGTATTTAATTTCATTGAGGTTGCTGTATCAAAAGAATGATTTCCTACTAATTCCCCATTATAGTCATTTATACTTTCAAATTTTGCTGTAAGAGTTGCTTCTGGATTAATTTTCACATTATTTTTATTAAAATCTGTAGCAATATTATATTGCAATGTTCCAGCATCTACCGCATGCCAATATGTTTCTGCACTGTCATTCCCAGTAAAATGTAAGCCATCTGAGCACTTTAAATCTTTTGTTGTACAATCACTCAATATTAACTTCACTCGTCCAGCACCAGGACAATCTACACTTACATACAATTCATCTCCATAACTATAATGATCCGGTTGCAAATCAGACATAATATTATATGTCTTACCAATCTCCAGTTTTCTAACTTCCCCAGCTTCATATTCTGAATTATTCAGCTCATCCGTCTCACCGCCTGCATCTATAAGCGTTTCTTCTGGATCTACACTGAATTCTGTCACATTTTCTTCCAGTGACTGTTCATCCTGAAAGTCCTCAGTTTCTCCTTGAACCCAATCGTCTTTTTCCATCTGTGAGCTAAATGCCTCACCATCTGTAAAGCCATCTTCTGCACATACAGTGGATGCCATAGGTACGCTTGTTGTCAACAATGCAGCCGTAATCAAAATTCCCCACGCTTTTCTTTTCATAATCCATACCTTCTTTCTTAACTTCTAATCACACTATAGTTTTTACAACAACCTCGTACTCCCTAATTATTGATACGAAGTTATTATGTTCTTTAATTATATTCCAGTTGCTTCTTTTAGTCAACTTTCGCTTCTTTTAGTTCGTTTATCTCTTCATGTTTTGATTGCATAATCATTATTACAAGGAGGTTTTTTATGAAATCTATTGATTATACAGAAATCGGTCAGAAGATACGACAATCACGCATTTCCCATTCCTACTCCCAGGAGCAACTGGCAGAATTAACAGGAATCTCCACAGCCTTTCTCGGACATATTGAGAGAGGAACCAGAGCTATGTCCCTGGAGACGCTGGTCTCTATTTGTTCAGTTCTGAATATCAGCATTGATTATCTACTGCTTGATGAAATCTCCGAAACAGATTCTGAAATAACGGCGCTTATCTCCGAGGTAAAGTCCAAAGGCGATGTCCAGTACCGTAAATTTGTTAATATAATGAAAGCACTAACCCTAGTTGCTGATAAGATTTAAAATGCGTATTTCAACGTTCGATTTAATATAATATATACTCAAAAAACTTCCAGTCCTTATTGTGAGAACCGGAAGCTTTTTCATATTAGCGTTACTATAAATCAACCACTTATGCAAAATGGGGTACAAATGGGGTACGACCACATTTCCCCTTGCATTCCTCTCCCAAATGTGCTATACTCATGCCCGTTGAAAAGCCCGTAAAAATAAGGTCTTAAGCGGCTTTTCCGCCGATTCCCGGCGCAAAATGAATCGAGTGTTCGTGACCTTCCACTCGTAAAACAAAACTAAAGGAGACAAATGAATATGAAAAACAAGAGTACCCTGTTTCTGGTGCAGGCAGCGCTAATTGCGGCTGTCTATGTTGTACTGACACTGGTGTTTGCACCGTTTAGTTATGGAGAGATTCAGGTTCGAATTTCCGAAGCCCTGACCATTCTTCCATTCTTCACACCAGCTGCCATTCCTGGTCTTTTTGTAGGCTGTATCCTTGCCAACCTGCTTGGCGGTGCAATTCCTCTGGATATTGCATTCGGAAGTATCGCTACCCTCATCGGAGCTGTATTTACCTACAAACTTCGTAACAGCAACAAATGGCTGGCACCAGTTCCACCAATCGTAGCCAATGCAGTTCTGGTTCCATTCGTACTTCGTTACGGCTATTCCGTCAATCTTCCGATTCCACTTATGATGCTTACAGTAGGTGCCGGAGAGATCATTTCCTGCGGAATCTTTGGAATGGTACTTCTTACTGCACTTTCCAAGTACAAGAATACACTGTTTGGCAAACAGGCTGCTGCTAAATAAATTCAAAATCACAAATACCCGGTAAGAGAATCTCATAAGAATGATTTTCTCCACCGGGTATTTCTATATTTCACGCATATATTCCAAAATATATCTTCAAAAAACATTATACAAGATACATGTCACTATTTGTTGAAGATTTTCTCCAGCTGAAGTTCCATAATAGACTACAACATCCAAATGTAAGTCCATCTTTTTTCCTATTCTATCTTCGCCTGCTCTCTCAAAAATCCAAGAAACCGTTCCACGCCGCCTCCAAGTTTGGTCACACCATCCGGACGTTTTCCCGGAACCTCAGACACGTCAAAGAAATCTCCAGCCCCTGTTTTCTCCGTCTTCATGAAGCTGTCACTTCCATAAATCCCTTCTTCGATTCCCACATACTCATCTCCCCAGAAGCTGCATTCCTCCGGACAGATTCCATACGCTTCCTGAAGATGCTCCAGAATACGATCCACATTATCGCTCTTACTGGAAATTCCCACTTCCAGATACTTGGCATCACAGGTTGGCTTCACGGTAATCCCATAGCGCTCTCCTGCTGCCACAGAAATATCCAGAAGCCCCTGAAGCCCGCCTTCTACACCATGTTTTTTCAGACAATCCTTCAGCATATCCAGCTCGTTCTCCTGCATAAACAGGTTATCCCCTCTCTGGTTCTCCACCATCAGATCGATCTTACAGTAATTAGGTCTGGAAAATACAATGTCCGTATTCAGTCCGTACTTTTCCAGAAGCTCCATATGAATGTCAAAACAGATCCTGTGAATATCCCCCAGCAGCTTTTTATCCGGAAGCATATCTGAGAAAATCAACTCCTGTCCATTTTCATACCTGTAATTGAAGGCACCGCGTCCAAGTCCCAGATACAAATGAGCCAGCTGTTCCTTTGAAAAATACGTCTCCAGTTTTCCCCCTGCAATATTTTCCATGGTAGTTCCGCTTACGATCACCAGATTTACCTTCTGGTCCAGAAGAGATCCCATTGCCCCTGCAATCTCCTCCACAGGAGCCTTTCGGCTGAGGACAGCTGTGCCGTCCCAGTCGAAAAATACAGCCTTATATTTCTTCTTCATAAACACTTCCCTTTCCCGCATCCAGATGGATTTCCTTCTCATTAAGCCTTAAGGAAACAGCATCTCCTGACACCAGTTCTATTCTTGTTTTTTCATGTGTAAGCTGAATATTCAGCTTTCTTCCCCTGTACAGAAGGTTAAACTGCATGCCCTTCCACAATTCCGGAACATAAGGATGCAGTTCCAATTCACCGCCGTTTACCCGCACACCTGCAAATCCATTGATAATTGCCTGCCAGGTTCCTGCCATATTTGCGGCATGGATTCCTGCGTAGAAGTTATCATGGTAATCATCCAGATCCATTCGTGCAGACTGCGCAAAATATTCATACGCCTCATCATAATATCCAATCTGGCAAGCCAGCATTCCAAACACACAGTTGGAAAGAGAAGAATGATGCAGCGTCACTTCCTGATAGAAATCATAATTCCGCTTCAGTTCTTCCTTACTGAAGAAATTGCTGTGCAGGTAAAGTCCGAAAATCGCATCTGCCTGCTTGCACATTCTCTGTCTGTAAACAAACAACGGATGATAATTCTCATACAGAAGATGTCTTTTTTCCGGCGGGATCCTGGAATCATCCCATGGACGAAGCATCATAAACCGGTCATCCAGCGCGTACACCTGACGGCTTTCATCATATGGAAAATACATATTTTCCACGATTTTTTCCCAGTATGCAGTTTCTTCCCGGGTAATTCCCATTCTGGAAACAAATGCCTCATATACATCCTCTCCAGCCTCTTTTAACATATCCAGGGATTTCAGCGCATAGCGGATATTTTCCCTTCCCATAAGGTTGGTATAAAAATTGTTGTCTGTAATAGCATTGTACTCATCCGGTCCTGTTACCGCACAGATACAGTATTTTCCGCCCTTGCACTCTGCAAAATATCCTACATCCGCCCAGACTCTCGCAGTCTCCACAAGAACCTCAGCTGCCATATCTTTGAAGAACTCCATGTCTCCGGTAACGCTCACATACAGCCAGAACGCATAGGCAATATCTGCATTGATATGGTACTGGGCTGTACCAAGCGGAAAATAAGTGGAAGCCTCCTCTCCATTGATGGTACGCCATGGATAAAGCGCCCCTTTCTGATGTCCAAGAACTTTTGCCCGATCCCGTGCCTGATCCAATGTGTGGAAACGGTACTCCAGAAGTTTTCTTGCAAGCTCCGGTGCCGTGTACACAAATACCGGAAGTACATACATTTCTGTATCCCAGAAATAATGTCCCTCATAGCCTTCACCGGAAAGTCCCTTTGCGCCCATTCCTGTTCGTCCGTCTCTTCCGGCAGACTGCATAATATGAAACAGATTGAAACGGATTCCCTGCTGAAGAGCCTCATCATCATAAATCTGAACATCGGAAACATTCCAGAATTCATGGATTTTCTCCATATGAGCCTGAAGCTCCTTCTGCCATCCATCCTCTGCTGCCTCTTCCAGTTCTTTTTTTGCAAATCCTTCCAGCTCACCAGCCTCCATGTCCTGACTGGATGTATAAACAATAAATTTCTCACAGGTAACCGTAGTGTTTTCCGGAACCTCCATTCTGCTTTCACACACAGCACGTCTTGTCTCTTCCTCTGTGCCAAAAACAGTTACAACCTCTCCGGCTCCTTCTATTTTGTACTGGCTTCCACAGCCCACAGTCATGCCGCTCTGCAAAGTAGTGCCCTCATAATACAGCACTCCGTCTTCCGCCTGAAGCTTGTCCATATGCAGTCTGCTTCCAAAGGGTCCATAACCGATCAGCGGATTTGTCTTCCTTGTATGGTTCTCCACATCCCCGTTTAAATGGGAGCAGATGCGGATCTCCCCTAAAAAATTCACTGGCGTGATCTGAATCTGCTGGTACATTCTGTTCTTATGTACCAGAGACACGAAACGCTTCATTACAAGCTGCAGCTTTTTCCCCTTTGGAGAAGTCCAGGTCAGCTTTCTTTCCACATAACCATCCTTCATATGGAGCACACGGCTGTAGTCATCCACCTTACCGGTGCGCATGTCAAACAACTCTCCATCTGCATAAATCTCTGTCTTTTTAAGATCCGGCAGGTTGAGAAGTGACTGGCTCTTCGTTGGAAAGCCGTAATTCCATTCTCCATAAGGAATGTCCACGCTCTCGTAAAATCCGTTGATAAAGTTGCCTTCCAGCCCTTCATCAACTGAGAAATCATATCCTTCTTCAAAAGTACCTCTGGTACCGATATATCCGTTTGATAATGCAAAGGTTGTCTCATTCCGGTAATTAGTTTCCATGGAAAATTCCGTTTCTGTAACATTCCAGGTCTCTACCGGATAAATTGGTTTCTTGTTGATATCCATATTCTCATCCTTTCACAGCTCCTGCAGTAAGACTCTCCATAACCTGTCTCTGCAGAAGGATAAATAAAACAATTGTAGGAAGCACCGTCATTACAACTGCTGCAAACAGCGCAGAATAGTTGTTTGCAAAGGTTCCCATATAATAATTCAGCGCGATTGGAACGGTTCTTGCACGATCGCCGCTTGTAAGCATAAGTGCAAAGTAAAACTCATTCCAGATGTTGATAAACTGGATCATGGCAATGGTCACAAGTCCCGGTTTTGCCAAAGGCAGGATAATATGTAAAAATGTCTGGATAAAAGTTGCCCCGTCAATATAAGCAGATTCCTCAAGTGCTGTAGAAATCGTCTTATAATAGCTGACCATAACAAAGAAAGACATTGGAATACCCATTGCAGAATACACAATGATCAGTCCAAGCTTTGTATCAAAAATCCCCAGCTTCTGGAAAATGGCAAACAGTGGCTGGGAAATCGCCTGTGCCGGAAGCATTAAGGAGGCTGAGATCAAAAGCACGATCAGGTTTTTCAGCTTAAAGTCAAATCTGGAAATTACATAGGCACACATTGCAACCAGAGCCACCGTAACAAGAACACTGATTCCCACAATAATCACACTGTTCATGAAATATTTCAGGATCGGCGCGTACTGAAGTGCCGCCTTATAGTTATCCAGATTAAAGCTGGATGGCAGGGACAAAGCCGAGGAGTTGATCTCTGCATAGGTTTTAAAGGAACTTAAAAACGCCCAAATGATCGGCGCCAGTGAAATAAAGATCAAAAAGATCATAAAGAAATACTTGAAAAAGGACGCGATCCCATTTTTTACGTTACTAGTTTTTCTCATTATGCCGCCTCCTTTTTCTCACGGAAAAGACCTTTGATCAGGATAACCAGTGTGATTCCAATGATGATCTGTACCACGCCAACTGCGTTTGCTTTTCCATAATTGTTTTCCAGTGTTGCTGCCTTATACAGATAAATCGGCAGGTTCAGGGTGGAAGTTCCAGGTCCGCCTTTTGTTGTCATGTAAATAATGTCAAACTGTGATACCATAGCCACACTTGCAAGAGTGACACAGGTTCCGCACACATTTCTCATCAAAGGCAATGTGATATAGCGGTCTGCCTGCCAGGGAGTTGCGCCGTCGATTGCTGCTGCCTCATAAATTTCTTTACTTACAGCGCCCATTTCTGCCAGGAAAATAATAGTATTAAATCCAGAATATAAGATCCAGGTTGCGGTCACCGTCCAGAATGCATATCTGGAATTTCCGAACAGGTTTGGAACCATGGCATAGTCGATTCCCAGAAAATCCATGATCGGCTTTACGATTCCGAACATCGGGTTTAAAAGCAGGGTAAACATAACGCCAGTTGCTGCTGTAGGAATGATATTGGGGATCATGTACGCTGTTCTTGCAAATTTCCATCCCTTCGGTTTTCTTCGAAGAACAAGTGCCATGGCAAGACCAACGCCTACATGTATGGTGGACTGAAGCACTACCCACAGAAGAGTGTTTCGGATGGAGCAGATAAAATCGCTGTCACTGAAAATGGTAATAAAGTTTTTGATTCCCTGAAAGGCCGGTGAGCTAAAAGCGGTATAATCACACAGAGACGTATAGAAAACGGTGATGATAGGAACCGCATATACCAGTGCAAATAAGATCATGCAGGGAATGGTAAACAGAAAAATCCATATCTTTTTATTCTTTGTATTCATTCTTCCTCCTCATTGAAACAGGGAATTCCAACGGAATTTCCTGTTTCATAAAAACAGCCTGTTACCAGAGCTGTATTGGTGCCGGTGACAGGCTATTTACATTATTCCACGTTCTTTGCTGCCGCTTCTGACAGTTTTGTGCAGAACTCTTCTGCTGTGATATTTCCATATGCCAGTTCCGGAAGCTCTGTTGAGAAAGTATCAATTGTGTTCTGATACCAGTATGCCTGATTCTGTCCGTAAGTCACCTCTGCTTTGCCCTGGATTTCAAGAGCCTGTGCCATCAGAGGATCGCTCTCGGAAAGTGTATCCGAAACCTCAAGATTATCAGATACAGGCTGTAATCCGGTCATTTCCAGAGCCTTGATCTGGTTTTCCGGTGTTGTCTCGAATTTTAGGAATGCAACTGCTGCCTCTATTTTCTCAGGATCGGTAGCGCCTACCATATCGCCAGGTGTTGGAACCATTTCCATTCCGTTTCCTGGAAGAAGCATGATACCAACTTTGTCATAGAAACCTTCCGGAGCCTTCTCTGTCTCAGAGAAATCCGGGATCATCCATGGTCCGTTGGGGAACATTGCAACTTCGCCGTTGAAGAAGTGAGTTGCCATTGGATCATATTTTCCGCCAACAGCATCTGGTGTTGTATAGTTCTGGAACATTTTCTGGATGTTCTCTGCTGCTGCGATTACTTCTGGTGTGTTGTAATCTGTTGGATACATAGTGTTCATCCACTCATTTCCAGCATCCCCGTTTGTTCCGATAAGAGCACTCATCCATAGGTTTGTCAGCCATCCGGAATCTGCACTGTCCATTCCGATCGGGGTGATTCCTGCTTCTTTCAGCTTATCGCATGCTTCGAAAAACTCATCCCAGGTTGCATAGGCTACTTCCGGAGCTTCGATTCCAGCCTGCTCAAACAGATCTTTGTTATAGTAAATGTAAGAAACCTCTTTTGAAACCGGAATACCGTAAACCTTGCCATCTACTGTGTTGAAATCCAAAGATGTCTCATCAAACAGAGCTTTCCACTCCGGATCTGCATCCAGGTAAGGAGTCAGGTCTGCTACCTTTCCGGATTTTGCAGCCAGCTCAATAATGTTGTTTCCGCCGTTGAAAACGATGTCCGGCAGATCTCCGCTGGAGATCAGAAGTTTGATCTTCTGGTTAAATGCATCTGTTGTAGGAATTTCCTCAAAGCTGAACTCCACGTTCTTTCCTTCCTCTGTCTGCTGGAAAGCCTCGAACAGATAGGAATAATAGTCAGCTGCGTAGTCAGTTCCTACGTGATAGTTGATTACGCTTAAAGTTACTTTTTCATCATCAGCAGCCATTACAGGTACAGCCATGCCTGCACACATAGTTCCGATCAGTGCAGCTGCCATAATTTTAGAAATCATTTTTCTTTTCATGATATTCCTCCCTTGTTTTGTTTGATGAGTGTATTATAGCCTGTAAAGCCCCTTTTTTTAATAAAAGACCTTGTGCTGTTCCTTGGATATTTCCGCACCATTTTCCTGATTTTTTCCCATTTTTCTCTTTTTCTTTCTCCTGTTTAAAAATTTTGTCCTCTTCTTTAAAATACATGACATTCCTGCAAATTTAATTGATGTACTTTTTGAAATGTGGGATAATATAAAAGTAATTATTTTTCCAAATTAAGGAGGTTTTCCATTTTGGCTGATCACACTCCTAAGAAATATCCCTCTCTCAGATTTTTCATTACCGTCACCATTATGATCATCGTGGGATTCGTTTTACTATTATCTGTGGGATTTTATTATATCAAAACTTCTTCTATATTAAGAAAAACCTCCCGCGACTCCATTGTGCGGGAGTTAAACCAGGTCAATGATACCATACAGAACCAGATAGAGACAATTGATTCCATTATCCCCCTTTTTATGTCCAATGAGGTGATCCAGAACGCACTGGAAAATCCAGGAACCGGAACCAATTATCCTTTTTCTGTAGAGAGGCAGATGTCTTATATTTATAACAGTTCTGCTCTTTCCGAAAAGAATTTCACAGATTCCATCTATATTTATAACAATCATAACATTGTTTACCACACCTATACTTCCGGGATCCTGGAAAATGTGGATGATACTTCAGAATTTTTGCAAAATACCATTGACGCTTCTGATCCCCACCTGATGTGTTATACATCACCGCTTCACGGTCAGAACATGTATTTTGCCCGCAATTTGTACAGCAGCAACTCCGGAAACAGGATCGGTATGATCGTCATCAACATCAATGCCCGGAAATGGATGGAGTACTGTTCCAAAACCATGGATCCTTCCTGGTTTATTATGCTTTTTAACAGGGAATTTTCCCTTAGTTCAGACTCTGATTTTTCAGCAGAAGACCTTCAGGCTCTTTACTCCAGTCTGAATGTAGAAAAAGGCTCTGTATTGTTTGAGGAACAAAACTTTGGAGGCAAAGATTATTTCATGGCTTCCCAGTCCCTGGAACGGCTTGGGCTTACCTCCGCTGTGGCTGCCCCAAAGGATCTGCTTCTTGAAAACTTGAACAGTACCCTGAAGTCCTATCTTCTGGTTACCCTGGCCGTGGCTCTTATCGCCCTGTTTGCTGCATTTATTATTTCCCGGGCAGTTACCCGTCCCATTGATACCATGATCCTTCACATCAATGAGATTTCAAAAGGAAACCGCAGCTCCCTTCCACCGGAAAGCTTTTATCAGGAATTTCAGGTGTGGGCACAGTCCTTTAACCAAATGCTTCTGCAGCTTGACACCTATTATCAGGATATTTACCAGCAGAAACTTCTTATCAAAAATGCTGAGATCCGTGCCCTTCAGTCCCAGATGGATCCCCATTTTCTTTTCAATGTGCTCAATACCATTGCCTGGAAAGCCCAGATGATCGACAATGAAGAGATTTACGAGATGGTGATCTCACTTGGTAGCCTGATGAAAATGAATACCCTCTCCCGCAACCATAATTTCACTTCTATTTCAAAGGAAATGGAATATGTACGGCTTTATGTATACCTTCAGCAAATGCGTTTCGAGGACAAAATTTCCTGCGATATCCAGATACCGAAGCAGGGGCTTTCCTGCGAAATCCCCTGTCTTTCTATCCAGCCCCTTGTGGAAAATGCCATTGTTCACGGACTGGAACCAAAGAAGGGAAAAGGTCATCTGATCATCCAGATCATAGAGGGAGATGACAATATGCTGGAAATCTGTATTATTGACGATGGAATCGGTTTCGAAATAATCCCGGATATCCAGTCCATCCAACATTCCGACAAGGACAGCCACACTCACATTGGCATGAAAAATCTGGACAAGCGTCTGAAGCTGCTCTACGGACCGGAATCGGGAATAAAGATCACAAGCATTCCAAACAAGTGCACTACCGTTTCCTTCCACATTCCAAGAAAGGAGTTTTCCCATGATATTTAAACTTCTTGTAGTTGACGATGAAGTCACTATGCGAAAAGGTATTTCCAATTATATGAACTGGGCATCCATCGACTGTCAGGTTGTGGGAAGCGCTTCTGACGGAATGGAAGCCATAGACTTTTTGAAAAATCAGCCTGTGGATATCGTAATCACAGATATCAAAATGCCCGCTGCAGACGGACTGGAAGTAGCTCGCTTTGTTCACGAAAATCATCCTATGACAAAGGTGATCATCCTGACCGGATACGCTGATTTTGAGTACGCACAGACTGCCATCAAATATCACGTCACCTCCTTCATTTTAAAGCCAACCAATAAAAAAGAACTTTTCGCTGCTGTCCAGGAGGCTCAAAAGCAACTGATTGTTTCCCAACAGCAAGAGAATATTGCAAAAGAGGGTGTCTTTTTCCTGAAGGATCAGTTGATGCAGGAGCTGACTGACCATTCCTGCACAGAGGAATTAAAAGAAAAACTTCTTTCCCTTGGACTTCACATGGATTGCTATTATGTGGCAGCTTTTAAACCCACTTCCGATGAACCGGATCTGTCAGCTCTGAAAAAGATTGTAATTGAGGAAAAAAAGAATACCTATTGTTACCGTTATAACAATTTGATCCTAAATGTTTATTTCCAAACGGAGCCCAGCCCTTCCATTCCGAAATATATTCTGGAAAACTGTCGTGAGATCTCCGGTATTGTAAAGGCTTTCAGTTCTTCAGAAATTCTTACTGGGATTAGTGCTCTTCATCAATCCCCGGAAGCGTTTCAGCTGGCAGTTTCCGAGGCCATCCAGGCACTTACCCATAACTTTTACAGCGAACAACGCATTTCTGTTTATGAAAGCATCAATTCCGAGGAATCTGCGGAGCTTTCTGTGGAAAATTCACTGAATCTTTATCAGATTGAAAGCAGTCTGAACAACTGGGATTTCCAAGAAGCCAGTTCTGTTTCCAATCATATTTTTTCCAAGTTTAAAAGCAGTTTTACCAATTCCCAGGATGCCAAGAATATCTGTTCCCAGATTTATTACATCTGCTGCCGTGTACTGGTAAAAAAAGAGCTGGAGCCCGTTCCCCTTAGGTATCTGGAAAGCCTTTTGAAATCCCGGGATATTTTTGCCCTGGAAAGTACTGTTTCCCAGATCATGGAATATACCAGAGAAAACAGTATGAACACCCATGCAGTTCCCAATTATATTATAGAAAACACCATACAGTATATTTCCCAGAATCTGGCTGGAAATCTCTCCCTGGATGCTATTGCCCAGGAACTGCATATTTCCCCTTCCCACCTAAGTCGCACCTTCAAAAAGGCAACCTCCTGTTCCCTTACTGAGTACATCAATAAGGAGCGCATTAATAAGGCAAAGGAGCTTCTGCATAATGCGGATCTGCTTACTTACGAAATTGCAGAAGCTGTGGGGTATAAGGATGCCACCTATTTTTCTTCGATTTTCCGAAAATATGAAGGTCTGAGTCCTTCTGAATATAAAGCAAAGTTTTTTATACAATAGAAATCCACTGCAATTTTCCCAAAAGTTTGTTGCACAATCCCCTCACATCCTTTATAATTAGTTAATTGATTAATCTTTTATCAAATTAAAGAGGGAAAGAGGTAAAGAAACAAATGAAAAATCTATGGAACAAATGGACCGGGATTGCACTGGTGAAACGAATCGTTGTTGGTCTGATTCTTGGTGCCATCCTTGGAGTTGCAGCCCCCGGTGCAACCAGCATTGCCATCCTTGGCGATGTATTTGTAGGTGCTTTGAAAGCCATCGCACCCCTTCTGGTATTCTTTCTGGTTCTCAGTTCACTGTGCAACGCAGGAAAATCCCATGGCGGCGTTATCAAAACAGTAGTTGCCCTTTACATGTTCAGCACTGTACTGGCAGCTGTGATCGCCGTTTTCGCCAGCATGATTTTCCCTGTACAGCTGACACTTACCAATGCAGCCGCAGACGCCAGTGCCCCACAGGGTATTGTGGAGGTTCTCAGCAACCTTCTTCTGAATATTGTTGCCAACCCGGTATCTTCCCTGGTGAATGCAAACTATGTAGGTATCCTTACCTGGGCCATCCTTCTTGGTCTTGCCCTTCGTACAGCAAATGACACCACCAAAAAAGTCCTTGCTGACATTGCAGACGGAACATCCCTGGTGGTCAGCTGGATCATCAACCTGGCACCCTTCGGAATCTTCGGTCTGGTATTTAACACCGTATCCACCAACGGTTTAGACATTTTCACTACCTATGGAAGACTACTGTTGCTGTTGGTAGGCAGCATGCTTTTCATCTACTTTGTAACAAACCCGCTTCTGGTTTACTGGTGTATCCGCAAGAATCCATATCCGCTGATTCTGCACTGCCTGAAGAAAAGTGCCATCACCGCATTCTTCACCAGAAGTTCTGCTGCCAATATTCCCGTAAATATGAAAGCCTGTGAGGAGATGGGGCTCGACCGTGACACCTATTCCGTAACCATTCCTCTTGGTGCAACCATCAACATGGACGGAGCTGCTATCACCATCACCGTTATGACAATGGCAACTGCTTTTACCCTTGGAATCCACGTTGATATCCCAACCGCCATCATCCTCAGTCTTCTTGCAGCCCTTTCTGCATGTGGTGCTTCCGGTGTTGCCGGCGGATCCCTCCTTCTGATTCCTATGGCCTGCTCCCTTTTCGGAATTTCTGACGACATTTCCATGCAGGTTGTAGCCGTAGGCTTTATTATCGGAGTTATCCAGGACTCAGTTGAGACAGCCCTTAACTCATCTTCTGACCTGCTTCTCTCTGCTTCTGCAGAGTTCAGACAGTGGCGTCTGGAAGGAAAAGAGATTAAATTCTAACACCCAATAATGCTCTGGAAAATATGAGAAAATACTTTGCTTTTTTCTCCTTTTCCAGAGCATATTTTAAAAAGGCCTTCTACAAGATGTACGTCACAATTTGTAGGAGAACTGGCCATGATTAGGGCTCCGTAGAAGGCTACGTCAACTGAATCCGTGCAAAATATATCGCAAAGTTTCACTTTGGCTCTTACTTCTCCATTTCTCTCAGCTTCTTCAATATCCTCTTCTCCATCCTGGAAATCTGAACCTGGGACATTCCCATTTTTTTTGCAACCTCTGTCTGTGTCATATCCTGAAAATACCGAAATACGATCAGCCTTTTCTCCTCTCCTTCCAGTTTTTCCAGAATCTCCTCCAGAAAAATCCGGTTCAAAAGCTTTTCATGGCGATCTTCTTTTTCCGGAAGCCTGTCCACAAGCTGCAAATCCGTTCCATCTCCCTGATACACAGTCTTGTAAATAGAATCCACCTCTGCAGCCGATTCCAGCGTCATCGCCAATTCTTCCATCGGCATATCCATAGCATCTGAAAGTTCTCTGAGATCCGGCTCACGGCCTAACTTTTTCTCCAATTCCTCCCTCATTTTACAGATTTTATACTGATTCTCTTTTATGGAGCGGCTCACCTTCAGAATTCCATCATCCCGAAGAAACCGCTTAATCTCTCCAATGATCATTGGTACTGCATAAGTAGAAAACTTCACATCAAATTCAGGATTGAAATGATCTACAGCCTTCAAAAGCCCGATGCTTCCAATTTGAAAAAGATCCTCCATTTCCACCCCTCTCCCCAGAAAACGCCTGGCAACACTATATACCAGTCCCATATTTTCCGAAAACAAAGTATCTCTTGCCTCTTTATCTCCCTGGTGAATACGCCCAATGAGAGCAAGAGTGTGATCCATGCTTCCTCCTGATCAATTACCGATTTTTTTGCTCATATGCACACAGGTTCCTTTTCCAACCTGTGAAGTGACTTTAACCTCATCCATAAATGCTTCCATAAAAGTAAAACCCATTCCTGACCTGTCCTGATCAGCACGGGTCGTATATAAAGGCTCCATTGCTTTTTCCACATCTGCAATCCCTATGCCATCATCCTCAATATCCAAATAAATTGTTCTCTCTTTCCTGGTACACTTCATCCGTATCTTATGTATCTCGCCCTGATAGCCGTGAATGATACAGTTGGTTACAGCCTCTGACACAGCCGTTTTCAAATCTGATACTTCCTCCAGTGTGGGGTTCAGCTGGGTGCAAAATGCCGCAGCAGCTACCCTTGCCAACCCTTCATTCTCCGGACGGCTGTCAAAAATAATGGTCATTTCGTTGGAATTTTCCATCAGACTCCCCTCCCTTCCAGCTGCATCTCGTTTTCTGTTCTTTCCAGTTCCAGAAATTTACTCACACCTGAAAGTCGCAACAGTTTTTCAATATATCCACTTACATGGCAGGCCTTCATACAGCCAGAGCGCATCCCCAGAGCCCGGTATCTCCCCATGATCAAACCTACGCCCGAACTGTCCATAAATACAGTATTTCCAAAGTCAAAACAAATAGTTCTGATATATATTTTTCCCATAATCCTGTCCGATTCTCTTCGAATCAGCTCAGAAGCCGGATGATCCAGTTCCTCAGGCAGTTTAATATTCAGACAGGTTCCCGTAGTTTCAAAAACAGGTTTCATAAATAAAATCCCCCTTTTTTACTCTATTTTGGCACTCTGCACAGGAAAAAGAAAAAGAGATGTGCAGGTCTATCCCGCACATCCCCGGTTCAGAGGTTTCTCATTATTGTAATTCAGAAATTTTTATTCATAATACTGAAAATCACCATTTTCATCATAATATCCGTTTTCGTCGCTGTAATCAGAATATCCGGATTCATCATACCCGCTGTCACCAGATGCATCATTGTAAGAACTGTCATAACCAGAGGAATCCGTTTCAGAGCCTCCTGTTGTATTGTCAGTTCCATCATTGCTTTCAGAGCCAGAGGAATCTTCGCTGCCCTCAGACTTACTGTCTTCCTTGATTCCAGACACGCCAGTAGCTGAACAGATGGTATTGTAAATTCCCATTACATCATCTCCCAGCTGATCTTCATAAACCTTCTGGATTTCCAACGCTGCTGCATCATACTCATTCTGTGTATAAGCTGCATACGCATTCAGAAGTGCCTGATAACTGGTGCTCTTCTTCTGCTCGGCATCAAGCTGCTGGGTGATTTCCTCTGCCACATCACCGGATTCCTTCGCCGCACCCTGGGCTTTGGAAAGTTCCGCACCCTGGCTGACCAGAGACTCGCTGTACTTTACAATCTGTTGATTGGCTTCTCTGTAAATCCCCTGCTTGATAGCCGGAACTGCCAGAAACCAAAATGCAGCCGCACCTGCTGCTACACCCGCCATAAGTGTCACAAACAGTGAAATTCTTGAATTTTCCCTGTAAACTGCCGGCTGTACCACAGTACTTCTGGAAATCTCATCCGAACCTTCTGTCTTGCCCTTGGCACCCAAAAGTCCTTTTTTCTGTTTCTCAAGTCTGGTCGTTACACCGGTTCTCTCATCTACTTCACGAAGAAAACGTAATGTAGTTGTATTGGTCTTATCAATACGAGCCGCCTTTTTCAAGGTTCTTCTTGCCTTGCCCCAGTCATGATTCTTCATATAGATCAGCGCCAGCAGGTGATAGCCTTTGATCAGCTTGGTATTCTGGTTCAGAATTTTGCGAAGCTGAATAGCAGCCATATCCTCATGGCCTTCCCTGCAAAGAGCCAGGGCATTATTATATTTTCTTATTGTCTCATTAATAGCATCCAGTTTATTCGAATTCGCCTGAAGACGATTAATATATTCATTCGCAATATTCCGGGTAGGCTGCAGATTCTTACTGATCACCCACTCGCTAAGAGCAGCAACCACCTCTCCCATTTCAAAATACACAAGACCCAGAAGATTTCTCGCCTGGATATTTCTCTTGTTAAAGGTAAGGCTCTGCTTCAGACAGTTAACAGCTCCTGAAAGGTCTCGGATACTTGCCTTCTCCAAGCCCTGATTGTAATAAAGTTTGGATAGATACTCCACCTTTTTCTGGATCAGGACGTTGCACCCGCAATGAGGACAGTAATCCAGATCCTTGTCAGCCAGGAACGCGCCGCAATTCATACAGTTCATTAAGTATCTCCTATTCTATTTCATCCTGCGTCCGCTTTTGGACTCCCTGAGCATTTCCTGAAGAATGTCCAGAATATCCGTCAGCTCTCTATCGTAAATAGCCTCTTCCGCGTCTGTCACATCCAGACAGGGCTCAAATTTCTTCAGTTCCTCTTCGTAATCGATCATAAAATTCCTCCACAGACTCCTGAAAAATCAACCAGAAATCCCATGTTTTCTTTTTTCTGCAGACAATTTACTTTTTCAACAAGAGTGTCTTAATCTCTCCCACCAGGTAAAGAGAACCCACGCAGAACAGCATTCCGTCCTCTCCTTTGGCCTCGTGCGCCATATGAAAAGCTTCTTCAATATTATCAGAGTTTCCAACATCCTTACAGCCTTCTTTGCAAAAGATCTCTGCCAGCTCCGCAGACGGCACCTCACGGTATCCTCCAACCTCTGTGGTCACAACTTTACGGAATTTTATCCTGCTGCAAATTGTATGGATCATATCCTGGTAATCCTTATCATTCACAGCAGAAAATAAAAGTGTCAGCGGATACTCCTTCTGAAACCGCTCTGCAGTCTCCACAAACCTGCGCACGCCATCCTCATTATGTGCACCATCCACGATCACGCCCGGCAAAATGGTCTCCATTCTGCCCTGCCATCTGGTATTTGCAATTCCTGCCTGCAGCTGTTCCATGGTCACCGGAATCCTGTCTTTCAGCACTTCCATAGTTGTAAGCGCCAGAGATGCGTTCATCACCTGATACCATGCAATAAAAGGAATATGGAACCTGGTATCCCCATAATAATCGTCCTCCAGGGAAAAATCAATGCCGTCTTTATTATTTCCCAGTACCTTTGCTCCAGCCTGAATTACTTTATAAGCCGGACTTCCAAGCTCCTTTGCCTTCGCAGCGATCACTTCTGCCGCATCCTTGTCATTTCCATCATAGATTACAGGAACTCCCGGAACAATGATTCCAGCCTTCTCCCCTGCAATCTCTCTTACCGTATTTCCCAAAAACTGCATATGATCCAGACTGATAGATGTGATCACGCAAGCCACAGGATTCTCTACCGCTGTAGTCGCATCCAGCCTTCCGCCAAGCCCGGTTTCCAAAGTCACATAGTCCACCCCTGCCTCTGCAAAGATCACCATTCCCATAAGAAACAGCATCTCAAAATAAGTAGGATGGTAACTACCTTCAGCCACAAGCTCGTCCGCCAGCACTTTCACTCTCTCAAAAGCTTTCAAAAAGGTGTCATCATCAATATTCACCTCATTGATCTGAAACCGCTCGTTGATCTTCACCAGATGGGGAGACGTAAACAGACCGCAGGAATACCCTGCCTCCCTGAGAATAGATGTGAGAAACGCACAGGTACTCCCCTTTCCATTCGTTCCCGCAACATGTATCACCTTAAACTTCTCCTGTGGATTCCCCAGTCTCCTCAAACATTCCTTCGTATGCTCCAGACTGTTCTTTTTGGTAAACTTCGGAGTCTCCTCAATATAAGCAACCGCTTCCTCGTAATTCATAATCTAAACCACCATTTATCTATCGTATTTCGTCCGTAACTTCTCATGCTCATAGTAAGCCTGGCAGAATACTGCCTTCTGAATCGTTACATTACTCTACCATTATATAATAGTCACACCAGAAGTCCACCCCTAATCGTAACTTTTTATCCGACAAACCTCGCACAGAAGAAATCAGAGAGGTTCCGAAAAAATCTCATACGGCAGAATTTGGGGGTAAAAAAGGAGAGGACACAGTCTGAGCTCCAGCGGAGCAAATTTGTCCTCTCCTTTCTTCGGTTTCAGCAAAATTCTGATGTTTTTAATTTTTTTGGGCCGCACACCGCGCTCAGAGCAGACCTGATGAGACCAGGTGCCCAGCCGGGAAACGTTCCTATCGGGAATTCACCTTCCACTGACTATCATACAATGCATAAACCGCTCTGTCAAAGCTCTTACTAAGAGCCTTCCTCGTCGAACTGTTACTTCTCTGTACAACTGCCAGTCTGTCAAAATCCGACAGCTCCGTACCCGAGATCACCAGCATGTTCGGACTTACATATGCCGTATCATACCACTCTCCATTCAGCTTCACCTGACTGGACGGGGTGAAATTCGTGCCTTGGATATAATAAGTCCAATCTGTATCCGACACTAACCGAATGGAATCTAAGGTCACATCATAAAGTCCCATCCGCATCTTTGTTCTCTCAAAAGGATTTTCTCCTCCATAAGCATATCGCTGACCGTACAGCACATCATACTGCAGTGTCTCCAGATCGACCTGATAATTCTTGGTATTTCTTCTTGCCTGATGATATTTCATGATCGTACCCTCATGAATACCAACTCTGTCCAGAACCTCTGCTGCGATCTGATAAGAAGCCAGATTCTCATCCTTCTTGGTAAGTCCCATATTATCCCAGATTACATACTCCGTCTGGAAAAGATACTTATTTTTCAGATCTTCCACAGTCAGTCCCATAGTCGGCAGATGATCCCCATACATAACCAGGATCACATCCTCCGGATAGTCTGCCAAAGCATCTGTTAACTCTTTCACAAACTGATCCATCTCATGAATCTGATTCACATAGTACTCCCATTTACAATTCAGCTCATCCGTAGGAGAACCGGAAACTGTAATAGAAGGATTGTCCAGAATGGGCTCGCTTGGATAATCACCATGTCCCTGCACGGAAATGGTATACACATAATCCGGACTGTCAGTAGAATCCAGACACTTAATGATTTCATCCGTCAACACACTGTCTTTTACCCATCCAAGAGGATTCTGCAGGTTCTCATCTGCCATATACTCTTCAGAAGTAAAGGTGTCAAATCCCAGATTGGGGAAAACAGACCTTCTTCCATAGAAGTTGGCTTCATTATTATGTACCGCATGTGTAGAATACCCCAGATTTTTCAGAACATAGGGCACACTTTCGCAGGTAGTCTCCTTAAGAATACTCTTATAAGGATATTCACCTGGTCCAAAATAGTGAAGACTCATACCTGTAATGGTCTCAAATTCCGTATTTGCCGTACCAGCTCCAACAGAAGGAACCTTGTAATATCCGGAAGAATACTCTTTCATCAGCTTCCTGAAGTTCGGGATTGGATCTTCAGAAATATCCAGGTAATTTACCAGTGTCGGGTCAAAGAAAGACTCTAGCTGAAGGAACAGAATATTCGGTCTCTTTCCATCCTCCTTGGTCTTTGGAAGATTGGACTCTGTCTTCTCGATCCGGTTAATCTCATCCTCAGAATAATCCCTCGGCTCACTGATGCCTGTATTAAAAATAGTAGTCGCCAGACAATAAGGATAACCATAATCCTCATAAGCAAACGCAATATTGCCAAAATAATTAGACAAAACCCTTTTTTCAAGAGCCAGCTGTGTCACGCCTCCAAAAGCCACAAAACCAGCAATTACCAGCGGAATCACATACCGGTACTTAATCTTCTGCTCATACTTCGGTCCCTTGACCAGTAGGATCAAAAGCCCCAGCACCACAATTCCGATCAAAATACATCCGATCACCACACCATAAAACGGCAGATATTTCTGCATGATCGCAATACCATCCGTCAGCATATGCAGATCCGGTCCGGTAAATGGTGTAACACGGTTCATCAGAAGAATACAGTTTACGATTCCCAGAAACAGCCAGAAAACGGAAACCACAACTCTCCAAAAGCACCGCCTGTGAAACAGATAAACGATCAGCATTGTAGTAAAAATAAACATCGTATTATAAGCAAATACCAACGGTTTTCCCGTCATATAATCCCAGGCCTCCACTACAGAATGGCGGCACAGTGCCTCTATAAGGAAATAGAGCACTGCGCACCAGAGTGCCTGGAGAATCAGGGAAATCTTATTGCAAAATTTGCTCAGCTTCATGCAAAATCTCCTTTTTATCTCTTAAGCTGCTCAAGCTGTGTTTCAACCTTATCTTTCATCTCTTTGTACTTCGCAAGCTTCTCCTTCTCTGCATCAACCTTGGCAGCAGGAGCCTTATTTACGAAATTTGGATTATTCAGCATTCCCTCACAGCGGGCGATTTCCTTAGTCAGTCTCTCCTGCTCCTTTGTCAGTCTCTCAAGTTCTTTTTCCTTGTCAACAAGGTCTTCCAGAGGCATATAAACAACTGCATTGGAAACAACAACAGAAACTGCATCCTCACCGATACCAGTCTTATCCTGCTGAACATGGATTTCTTTTGCAAAAGCAAGGTTTGCAAAGGATTTCTTGCTGTTCTCATACATCTGACAGATAGCAGCATCTTTTCCAACAATGATCAGATGTGTCTTTCTGTTCTGCGGAACATTCATACTGGTTCTTGTGTTACGGATGCCGCGGACAACTTCCTGGAAACTTCCGATTGCAAGCTCAGCCTCAGGAGAATTCCACTCGTCCTTATATACCGGCCAGTCAGAGATCATTATGGACTCTTCCTCCGGAAGCAGTGTGCAATAAATTTCCTCTGTGATAAATGGCATAAACGGATGAAGCAGCTTCAGTCCCTGGGTCAGTGCTGTGCGAAGTGTCCAGAGAGCCTCGTTTGCTGCCTTTGGATCCTCTTCTGCCTTCCACAGACGAACCTTGGCGATCTCAATGTACCAGTCGCAAAGCTCATCCCACAGGAAATCATAGATCTTCTGAACCGCAATACCCAGCTCATATTTTTCCATATTGTCGGTTACTTCTTTGATCACATTGTTCAGTCTGGAAAGGATCCATTTGTCCTCAGCGCAAAGAGAACCAATCTCCGGCTCCGTTACATCCTTTCCTTCCAGATTCATAAGAACGAAACGAGAAGCATTCCAGATCTTATTTGCAAAGTTACGGCTGGATTCTACACGCTCCCAGTAGAAACGCATATCGTTTCCAGGTGCATTACCAGTCATCAGAGTAAGACGAAGAGCATCTGCGCCGTACTTGTCGATTACTTCCAGCGGGTCAATACCATTTCCAAGGGATTTACTCATCTTGCGTCCCTGGGAATCTCTTACCAGACCATGGATCAGTACATGATGGAACGGTGTCTTTCCAGTCTGCTCAAGAGCAGAGAATACCATACGGATAACCCAGAAGAAAATAATGTCATATCCGGTTACCAGCACGTCTGTTGGATAGAAGTACTCCAGTTCCGGTGTCTTATCCGGCCAGCCAAGTGTGGAGAATGGCCACAGAGCAGAGCTGAACCAGGTATCCAGAGTATCATCGTCCTGATGAAGATGTGTGCATCCGCATTTCGGACATTTTTCCGGCATTTCTCTTGCAACTACAGTCTCACCGCACTCATCGCAGTAGTAAGCCGGGATTCTGTGTCCCCACCACAGCTGACGGGAAATACACCAGTCACGGATGTTCTCCAGCCAGTGAAGGTAAGTCTTGTCAAAACGCTCCGGAACGAATTTCAGATCTCCATCCTCAAGAGTCTTGATAGCAGCTTTTGCCATTTCATCCATTTTTACAAACCACTGTGGTTTGATCATCGGCTCTACGGTTGCATGGCAGCGGTCATGAGTTCCAACGCTGTGATTGTGCGGAACAACCTTTACCAGAAGGCCAAGCTTGTCCAGATCCTCTACCATGGCTTTTCTTGCTTCGTAACGATCCATGCCGGCGTATTTACCACCCAGCTCATTGATGGTAGCATCATCATTCATGATGTTAATTTCCGGAAGGTTGTGTCTCTTTCCAACCTCGAAATCGTTAGGGTCATGTGCCGGTGTGATCTTTACGCATCCGGTACCAAATTCTTTATCAACATACTCATCGGCAATAACCGGGATCTCTCTGTCTGTGAGAGGAAGCTTCAGCATTTTGCCAACAATGTCTTTGTAACGGTCATCATCCGGGTTTACTGCAACTGCAGTATCTCCAAGAAGTGTTTCCGGACGTGTTGTTGCGATTTCCACGAATTTTCCTTCTTCTCCAACAACCGGGTAATTGATGTGCCAGAAAAATCCGTCCTGATCCTCATGCTCAACCTCTGCATCGGAAATGGAAGTCTGGCATACCGGACACCAGTTGATAATACGGGAACCTTTGTAGATGTAGCCTTTTTCATATAACTTGATGAAGACTTCCTGTACGGCCTTGGAGCATCCCTCATCCATGGTGAAACGCTCTCGCTCCCAGTCTGCAGAAGCACCAAGCTTCTTCAGCTGGTTGATAATTTTTCCGCCGTACTCTTCTTTCCACTCCCAGGCATATTCCAGGAATTTCTCACGGCCGATTTCTGCCTTGTCGATGCCTTCTTTTTTCAGTTTCTCAGTAACCTTAACCTCTGTAGCAATTGCTGCATGGTCAGTTCCCGGCTGCCACAGTGCTTCGTAGCCCTGCATTCTCTTGAAACGGATGAGAATGTCCTGCATGGTCTCATCAAGTGCATGTCCCATATGCAGCTGTCCGGTTACGTTTGGCGGCGGCATAACAATGGTAAATGGTTTCTTATCCGGGTTTACTTTTGCATGAAAATATCCGTTGTCCATCCATTTCTGGTAAAGACGTTCCTCGATTCCTTTTGGATCGTAGGTCTTTGCAAGTTCTTTGCTCATAATTTTCCTCCTAAAAAAAGAGCCCCTCACACAATTGTGTGAAGGGCGAAATTAACGCGGTACCACCTTCATTATGTGCAAAATGCAAAGTACTGTTTCCCTGAATGTATTTACAGTCTTCGCTCTGTTGTACACATATCTCTTTCCTGTAACGCTGGAATTGCGTGAAAACTTACTGCAGATATCACTGCCTGTTCAGTTTCCCGGCTCAGAAGCTACCTTCAGTGAATGCGGATCTCGAAATGTCTTCCACCACAGTTATCCCTGGACATTTCTCTCTGGGAGGGCATTTACTTACTCCTCTTCTTCAACGCTTTTCGCTGCAGCGGTCTGATCTCCTTGTAAATAGCCGGAAAAAGCCGCCACTTTTATGGATATAACTATAATTGCATTCTTCCGGCTTGTCAAGCTAATTTCAAAATTTCACAATTACACCGCTCAGACAGTGTTTTCTCAATATTTTTTATTCCACACTCTTTAAGGATTCCACCATATCAATGGTTTTCAGCTTAAAATGCATCACCCCATTCACCACAATGGAAAATATGCTTGTCAGAATTCCACTGTATAAAAAGCTCAGCGGCTTAATATTACGTCCAAACATAACTGCATCTACCTCAACCGTAGTAATCACATACCTGTGAATGAGAATTCCAAACACTGCTCCAAACATAATTCCAAGCACTGTCAGGATCACGTTTTCCCGAAGCACATACTGGGAGACCTCTCCGTCATAGAAGCCAAGCACCTTCAAAGTTGCCAGTTCCCTCTGTCTTTCTGTTATATTGATATTATTCAGATTATACAATACCACAAAAGCCAGCATTCCTGCGGAAACGATCAGCACCAGGATCACCGCATCCAGAGTGCTCAGCATACGGTCAACCTGTGATGCCAGACTACTGGTATAACTGATGCTGAGAGCACCAGGATTAGCAAGGATCCGGGTTCCTGCCATTTCCAGATCATCCTTGCAGTCTTCCTGCATAGTAAACACAATGTTCTCATACTCCGGCATTTCCCCGAACGTCTGCTCATAAACCCTGGGCGTCATATAAAGGTAATGGCTCATATAATTCTCTGTGATCACAGCCACCCTCACCTTATATTCCTTATCTCTCTTTTTCAGGGGAATCATATCCCCCACCTTTAATCCCAGCAGGGATGCTGTTTTCTCGGAAATAGCAGCACCTTCGTCGGTAAGCTCATATGTTTCCCCGGTAATACGGTTCTTTAAGGTTACATCCCTTGCAAACTCACTCAGGCTCTCTGGCACAAACAGATAAATACTGATGTTGGAGCTGCCTTTCGGAGCACTGATCTTCGTCATCTGTACCCGATTGCAATGGGCGATTTGCTCATTTTCCTTCATATATTCAAACAGCTCTGCATGTTCTTCCTCTGTAGCATCGCTGTCCTCAATCACCATTCCGTCATAATGCTGAAGCTCCCGGTACTGAATAGCGGCAATATCACTGATGGAATCCTGAATCCCAAAGCCAACCAGCATCAGTCCCATGCTTCCTGCAATTCCAAAGACCGTCATGATCAGGCGCTTCTTGTAACGGAAAAGATTTCGAATTGTGGACTTCCAGGAAAAGCTTAAATGCTTCCATATAAATGTGAGCCGCTCCAGCAATACCCGCTTGCCCTCTTTCGGAGCCGGTGGGCGCATAAGAGAGGCCGGTGTCTCCTGCAGCTCCTTTCCACTTGCGAAAAGAGTGGCTCCAACTGTACATACAACAGAGGCTGCGGAAGCAATCAGTGCGAAGCCAGGCTGATAATCAATGGAAATGGTATTTGCCACATTGTGATACATAATTCCATAAGCAGTTATAATAATGTATGGAATGATTTTCTCTCCGATCAGCATTCCCAGCACACTGCCTAGAAGAGTTGCAAAAAATGCATAACAAATATATTTTGCTGCAATGGCTGACTTCTTATATCCCAATGCCTTCAAGGTACCGATCTGGGTTCGCTGCTCCTCCACCATACGAGTCATAGTGGTGAGACTGATCAATGCCGCTACCAGGAAAAAGATGACCGGGAAAACCTGACCGATGTTTCGAAGACGGTCTGCATTATCACCGTAATCCGTATATTCCGGAAGATCCTCCCTATCTGTGACCATCCACTCCGGCATTTCCAGATCTTCCAGCTCCTTTTTCGCATCATCCAGCTTCTGCTGATTCTCGGCAATCTCATCCTCAGCATCTATCTTGGCGTCTTCGTACTCTTTCTTTCCATCTGCAAGGTCTTTCTCACCTTTTTTCAAGTCTTTAGCCGCATCCTGAAGCTTTTTCTCATTGTCTGTAATCTCTTTTTCACCGTCTGCAAGCTTCTTCTCATTGTCTGCGATTTCTTTCTCACCATCGGCAAGCTTCGCCTCATTTTCTGCAATTTCTTGCTCTCCGGAAGTAAGCTTTGCCTCATTTTCCGCGATTTGCCGGGCACCGGAATTATACTGTTCCAGACCGGAAGCATACTGCGCTTCGCTGTCATTCAGCTTTGCCACATTGGCATCCAGTTCCGCCTGTCCTGCTGCCAGGGTCTCTGCATTGGAATCAATTTCTTTCTGGGCTTTATTCAGTTTTTTCTTTGCTGCCTTTAACTGCTTCTGACCTTTTTCCAGTTCCTGTTCCCCTGCCTCTATCTCAGCTTTCGAAGCAGCAAGAGTATTCTCCTGTTCCTGAATCTGAATCCATCCGGCATTAATCTCTGCCTGACCTGCTGTTATCTGTTCCAGACCAGCATTCAGCTCGCTTTCTTTCTGCGAAAGCTGGGAAAGTCCATCCTCGACTGCTGCAAGCCCGCTTTCCAACTCACTTCTGGTCGCTGCAAGCTGCTGCCGCTGACTCTCAATCTGCGCTTCACTTGCCTGAATCTGCTGGGTTACCGCCGCCTCCTGTTCTTCCAGTGCAGACACCTGAGCTGCCAGAATATCTATTTCCTCCTGGGAAGCATCCGGATTTTCCAGTGCTGCGTTGTAACTTGCGCGTACTATCTCAAGCTGACTCTGCAGCTCCGTCAGCTGAGCTTTTGCACTTTCCAAAGCACTTATTCCATCCTGAAGCTGGGCTTCTCCTGCTGATACCTGGGAAAGTCCATCTGTAATCTGCTGCTTCTGGGCATTTAACTGGGTTCTGGTACTTTCGATCTGCTGCTGCCCGGCAGTGATCTCCGCTTTTGACTGATCCAGTTCACTTTGCTTTGTTGTCAAAGTCTGCTTTGCGGCTTCTAACTGCTGCTCGCCTGCCTCAATCTGGGCTTTTCCATCTGCAAGTTTCGCTTTATTTTCATCTAAAGTCTTCTGATTTTCCTCTAATTCTGCCAGACCACTGGTTACCTGCTTCTGCGCGGAATCAAGCTGAGCCTGTCCGTCAGCAAGCTGGGCTTTTGCAGCATTTACCTGACTCCATCCATCATCCAGCTGGCTTCTGGCAGTGTCAAGCTGGCTTTTGCTGGAGGAAAGCTGACTCCTGGCAGATTCCAGCTGACTTTTTCCATCAGCAAGCTGCGCTTTCGCATCTTCTAACTGGTTTTTCCCATCAGCAAGCTCCGTTTTCGCATCTTCCAACTGTTTTTTTCCATCGGCAAGCTCTGTTTTTGCGTCTTCTAACTGGGATTTTCCATCTTCATACTCTTTCCTGCCGTCTTCTAAATCCTTTTCACCTTTATCCAGTTCTTCTTTTGCGTCAGCAAGCTTTTCATCTGCCTCTTTTTTCCCATCGTCCAGCTTCTTCTGGGCATCATCGATTTCCTCCTGTGCATCTGCCTTCACAGCTGCAAGGCGGATCTGACAGCGATCATCCGCTATGTTTTCAACACGGCCTTTGATCTTGGCGATCAGATTCTCATAACCGTCTGTATAACTTGTAAGACCCTTTGCCCCATGAACGGTCACATAAATCTGAGTATAAATTTTCTGGTCAAAATCTTCTGGGAGCACATATCCAAATCCATTGACTTCACCAGTTCCAAGGGTAGTATTTCCTCTATTAAAGGAAATATAAAGAGGACTTCTTCCAGTTCCCACTACCGTATATTCTGTGGTCACAAGAAGGGTGGAATCTCCATCTTCACGCAAAGCCACCTTATCTCCTACCTTATATTCATTTGCAGAGGCAAATGTGCTATCCAGAAAAATCTCTCCACTTTTTTCCGGAAGGCGTCCCTCCTGCACATCCAGTTTATTCACTGTGTCATTTATGGATTCAATGTGAAGAACCTTCTGCTTCTGGCCTTCTCCGCACATCACATCGGTAGACCAGGCACCTTCTGCGGACTCGATGCCATCTATACTTTCTATGTAAGAAACATCATCAGATGTCAGGCCCATTGTGCCCACAACCTTGATATCCATCAGGCTGCTTTCATCATAATAGGCATCCCCGGAATAGCGCATATCCGGCGAGGAAGCCTGAATACCTGAAAAGAAGGCCACTCCAAGAGCCACGATCAGAAGAATGGAGATAAACCTGGATTTGCTTTTTCGGATCTCCATCCAGAATTCTTTTCTTAATGCTTTCATCTCTCACCTACCACTCAATTTCTTCTACCGGGGTTGGGTGGGCATTCAAAGTCATCTGTGCCACCTTGCCGTTCTTTATTTTAATCACGCGATCTGCCATAGGCGTCAATGCAGAGTTATGAGTGATAACCACTACTGTCATCCCCTTCTGGCAGCACATATCCTGTAAAAGCTTGAGAATCGCCTTACCAGTCTGGTAATCCAGAGCGCCTGTTGGCTCATCGCAAAGGAGCATCTTCGGATTCTTGGCAAGAGCTCTTGCAATGGAAACTCTCTGCTGTTCACCTCCTGATAACTGGGCAGGAAAATTTCCAAGTCTGTCTTTCAGCCCCACCTCTTCCAAAACAGTTTTCGGATCCATGGGATTCTTACAGATCTGTCCTGCCAGTTCTACGTTTTCCAGGGCTGTCAGATTGGGAACCAGATTATAAAACTGGAAAACAAATCCAATATCGTCCCTGCGGTAGCTGGTGAGCTGGCGGTTATTGTATTTCGCTATATTCCTTCCATCTACCCAGATCTGACCGCTGGTAGCAGTATCCATTCCTCCCAGAATATTCAGGACCGTAGTCTTGCCAGCACCACTGGGACCTACAATCACGGCAAACTCGCCTTTTGCTATGTTAAAGCTGATCTCATCTACTGCAATTATTTTTACTTCTTTCGTTCCATAAATCTTAGAAACCTTTTCAAGGTGAATATAGTTTTCTGTGGTACCCTGCAATTTATCACACTCCTGTTTTTCAAATATATTTTAATTTTAGTATAGCATTGCAGGTTTTTTTGTTCAATCAGAGAAAGTATGAAATTTCTATAAAGATAACTATACGTTACTGGTCACGGAGTAAACAGTAACAACTATACCAATCGCGTAGGATATGAATTCAAGTGTGCAGTTATAAAAATTATAGTTATTTCAAAAACAGCCTCTGACTTTCCCAGTAAAAAAGTCAGAGGCTGTTTTTCTTTCCTGCTCATCAATTGCAGAATATATAATTACAATCTGCATATCCGTATTTCATAAGGCGTGGAGAATATACATACCAGTATTTATCTGAACTGGAATCAATTACTACCACAGTATCACCGGTATTCAGTTCACCAATCTCATTTGCCGCATCATATCCCATAGCGGATCGAAGAGCCAGATATCCGGTAGGCACTTTTACATACAAGGTAGCATATGCATTTCCACCCACCAGATAATCTTTGTTTACAAATCCATTGGTATCATATTTCGGGGAATACACATACCAGTACTGGGAATCACTTGTGTCCAGAAGCTGTACGGTATCGCCGGAATATAATTCCCCGATTTCATTGGAAGCATCATATGCCTTCATATTGCGAAGTGCCAGATAGCCCTTGGCTACACTGACCGTTCTTACTTCGCCAAAATAGCTGGAATCTGTATCCAGTCCCTCTTCTCTGTACAGGTACTCCTGGTTCACATATCCATAGCCGTCCAGTTTCGGGGAATACACATACCAGTACTGAGAATTGCTACTGTCGGAAACCCAGACGGTATCTCCCGAATAGAGCTCACCGATTTCATTAGATGCATCATATTCCGGTGCATTGCGAAGAGCCAGATATCCGGTGGAAACGCTTACGGTCCACATTGTATCATAGGAAGATACGGAAGATGTCACAGAATCCAGATAATCATTATTCACGTATCCGAAATCGTCATACTTAGGAGAGTATACATACCAGTAACCAGTGTAATCCATCACTTCCACCAGATCGCCACTGTAAAGCTCTCCAATCTCATTACCGCTATTATAGGATGTATCTGTCCGAAGAGCCAGATATCCAGTAGCAACATTCACACGGTAAGTATTACAGGAAGCCTCTGCCTCCTGCGTAGTTCCGGGAACTGAAAACGCAAGGGCTGCAGCTGCAAGAACAGGTATGCAAATCTTCTTCATTTTCGTCATAGAAAAATCCCCCTTCATATAGTCGTTGCTGTCCACCCCATGACCAGCAACATACAATTTTCTGAAAAAAAACTTTTTTCATGTATTTATATATGAAAATTATAACGGATTAACCATGGCTTTTCAACTCCGTTTTTCTTATTATACACCACCTGACTCTGTTTTTTGTAATGCTTCATTTCCATCTTCTGTGCCATAATTGCGCAGCATAAAACTGTCCTCTACAGCTTCTTTCATATTGGTAGCGTCTGCATAATTATTATTCAGGATTAGCTTATCTAAACCATAGCAGGTCTGCCCTTCAATGTAATGATCAAATTCCAGTTTAAAGCTATACCGATCTGTATCGGGGTCACTTGCAATAGACGAAAGACTAGTACATCGCTTCGTAAATAACTATACCAATCACGTAGGATGTGGATTCGAGTGTGCAGGTATAAAAACGTAGGCGTAGCGGGCTACGCCGAGGCTTTTATACCTGTGCAATCGGATTCACAGACAAGTGAGTGGTATAGTTATTTCGAAAACGATGTACTAGTATTTCCCTTAGAGCGTATAAAAAAGCACTTATCAGAATTATTTTTTCAGACAACCGTAGCTGCCTGTCTTATCTTTCCCATTGAAATATTTCTTTGAAAATTCCTCCGCCGGACAGGGTTTGGAATAATAGTATCCCTGAAGCAATTCCGGCTTATAAGTCTGGACAACGGAAAGGATTTCCTCATTCTCCACACCTTCCACACAAACCTTTATTCTGGTCTGCTTACTCAGATTCATAATATATTCCAGAATCGCCTGATCCATCTCATCATCCTGAATGGAACGGACAAAAGTATGATCGATCTTGATCCACTGTGGTTTCAGCTTGCGAAGCAATGCAATGGATGAGTACTCCGTGCCGAAATCATCCAGTGCCATATTGATCCCCATATTTTTAAAATATTCAAAATCATCCCGAAGGCCGTTGGGATCCGATACCTTACAGCTCTCTGTAAGCTCCAGGATCAACTGCTTCTCCGGTGTGCCGGATTTTTCCACGATCCGTGTCACCATTTCCCTGAAGCCTTCCTGAAGTATCTGGATATAAGAAACATTCACGGAAATTACAAAATCAGGATTCTCCATGCGCCACAAGGCCGCCTGGGCAAGTGCCTCATTCAAAAGCCACTCTCCCACCTGTCTGATGGTTCCGTCTTCCTCCAGGATCGGAATAAATTCCATTGGGGAAACCAGGGTTCCATCCGGCAGATAAAAACGCATCAGAGTCTCAGCACCATAAACCTCCTGAGTCTCTCCGTTCACCAGAGGCTGGTATACCAGTGCAAACCCTCTGCAATTATTGGCAACAGACTCACGGAGAACTTCCTGCAGTCGGAATTTCTCCACTGTTTTTCTGTGCATTTGTCCGGAAAACTGCGCAATGCTACCACGTCCCACTTTCTTCGCCTGCTCAAGGGCGTATTCCACATTTGCATGCAAAGTCTCGAAATCCTCTGCATCCTGTGGAAAAAAGGCCACTCCGCAGGAAATTGTCAACTGGATCTCCAGATTCATCTCCCTGGGGACTTCCTCCGAAAATCTCTGCACTTCCCGGTAAATCCGGTCAAGCGCACTCTCGGATTTCTCCGTGGTAATACAATAGAATTTACCTCCTGGTCCTCGATAAGAAATAACGCCCTCCATACTCTGACATTTCTGTCCCAGACGCTGCAGCACCTCATCTCCTACCAGATACCCAAGAATATCATTGATTCTCTGAAGTCTGTCCACATCAAAAAGAAGAACCGCACCTTCCATTCCATGACTGATAAATGACGGAAGCTGCTTCTTCAGCTCATGAAACGTATATAAACCAGTGGGCTGGTCAAACTTGGCATTCACACCAAGATTCATCATCGTGCCAACAAAAAGGCCAAGGCTTCCATCCGCATTCCGCTCCACAATTCCCTGGCACCTTACCCATACATATTTCCCATATTTATTTAAAGCCCGGTATTCACAATTATGCCGGTTGCTTTTCCCCTCAAAAATACGACCGATATCCTCCAGAAAAATATGCTGGTCTGCAGGATGGATATGCTGTACCCATTCCTTCGCCGTATTCTCTATAAATTCTCCCGGCAGATTGAAGTAATCCACACTTGGCTTAGACCATCTGGAAAAATCGCGTTCCAGGTCTGCTATATAAATGTACATATTATCTGAAGTCTGAGACAGAGCATCAAATATATGGCTGTCAAGATTAGAGATATCTATCACACAAAATCACTGCCTTCCCTTTTCCCCTAATACATCAATATTTTACCATACTTTGCACAATTCTGTCTACCGTTTTTGACAATTCTGCACATAAAATGTTAAAAAAGTATAAACAGAAGAATAAATAATACAAACATTTTTATGATAATCTGTAACCATTCCGTAGATGCCAGAGCCTGTTTGAAAAATCATCCCGCAATCCGCACGTCCCACTTTGCGGCATATTTTGCCCGAATTCGTTTGTTGCAGCCCGTAAAAAAGGTACTATATTTCCATTTCAGGAGATACAGTACCTTTTACAAAAATGAATTTATTTTTTAATTATTTTACTGCCTCGAATGCTGCGTCCAGAGCCGCGATCAGGTCTTCCACTTTCTCAATACCGATGGAAAGACGGATTGTGTTTGGTTTGATTCCCTGGTCAAGAAGCTCTTCCTCTGTGCACTGACTGTGTGTGGTTGTTGCAGGATGGATCACAAGAGATTTTACATCTGCAACGTTTGCAAGCAGTGAGAAGATTGCAAGGTTATCAATAAACTTCTGAGCGGTCTGTGCATCACCCTTGATCTCAAATGTAAAGATGGAACCGCCACCGTTTGGAAGGTATTTCTTATAAAGATAATGGCTTGGCTCACTCTCCAGTGATGGATGATGAACAGCTTCTACCTGTGGATGTTTAGACAGGTAATCTACGATTTTCAGGGCGTTGCTTACGTGACGCTCCACTCTTAAGGAAAGAGTTTCCAGTCCCTGTAAGAACATAAATGCATGGAATGGAGAAAGGGTAGCTCCTGTATCACGAAGGATAATTGCACGAATATAAGTTACAAATGCTGCCGGAGCGGTTGCCTCTGCAAAGGAAATTCCATGATAGCTTGGGTTCGGCTCAGAAATCCACGGGAATTTGCCGGATGCTTTCCAGTCGAAGTTGCCGCTGTCTACGATCACGCCACCGATTGCAGTTCCATGGCCTCCGATGAATTTGGTTGCGGAATGAACGACGATATCTGCACCATACTCAATCGGGCGAACCAGGTAAGGAGTTGCAAATGTAGAATCAACTACAAGAGGAATGTTATGTTTGTGCGCAATTTTTGCAACTTCTTCAATATCAATCAGGTTGGAGTTCGGGTTTCCAAGGGTTTCAATAAAGATTGCTTTTGTGTTTTCCTGAATTGCCGCTTCGAAGGAGCCTTCTACATCCGGGTCTACAAATGTTGCGGTGATACCGCTAGTCTGCGGAAGAGTATGTGCCAGAAGGTTGTATGTTCCGCCGTAGATGGTCTTGGAAGCTACAATGTGCTCACCTGTTTTTGCAAGTGCCTGGAATGTATAATTGATAGCTGCTGCACCGGAAGCAACTGCAAGTGCTGCAACTCCACCTTCAAGAGCAGCAATTCTCTGCTCGAAAACATCCTCTGTAGGGTTGGTAAGTCTTCCATAAATATTTCCGGCATCGCGAAGTCCGAAACGGTCAGCTGCATGCTGTGAGTTATGGAATACATAAGATGTAGAAGCGTAGATTGGAACAGCTCTTGCATCTGTTACTGGATCTGCTTTCTCCTGTCCAATGTGTAACTGTTTTGTTTCAAATCCCCAGTTTTTAGAATCTCTGATATCTGCCATTTTTCTTTCCTCCGTATGTTTACTATTTTTCATCATTTTTTGTTAATGTTAGTTTTGTTATTGTTTTTGATGTTTTTCTTTGCTGTTGCTTTGTTTTTGTTGATGAATGCATAGTAACATACTGGGGATTATCTGTCTAATATGTAAAAATAATATCTGGTTATAGGTTCATTCTATAGCCAGGTATTTGGGGAATTTTTCTTTGCATATTTCTTTACACTATTCAGAAACGCCTCATGTATCCTGTCATCCTCATCCAGTTCCGGATGAAATGCCAGTCCATACTGCTCTTTATACTTTACAGCTACAATATTTCCATCCACCTCAGCCAGTACTTCTGCGCCATCTCCGCATTTCTCAATATAAGGGGCACGAATGAATGTCATGGGAACCTGACCGATTCCTTTCATTTCCCTGATGGTGTGAAAACTGCCAAGCTGTCTGCCGTAGGCATTTCTTTTTACTGTCACAGGCATGGTTCCGAAATACACATGCCCATCATTAGAGAGGTGGTCAGCCAGAAGGATCACCCCCGCACAAGTGGCAAGCACTGGCATTCCAGCCTGGATTTTCTCTTTCAAAGGCTCAAACATTTCCAGCTCCCGAAGGAGTTTTCCCTGTACCGTACTCTCACCGCCTGGCAAAACCAGTCCTTCAAAGTCTCCATCCAGGTCTTCTTTTTTTCGCAGTTCCACGCACCGGGCACCCAGTTTTTCCAGTTTGCTCTTATGTTCTGCAAAAGCTCCCTGCACAGCAAGGATTCCGATTTTCATCTTATTTGCCCCTCTCTGCCATCAGAAGCTGGATTTCCTGCTCATTGATTCCAACCATAGCTTCACCAAGATCCTCGGAAAGCTCTGCAAGCATTTTGGAATCCTGATAGTTGGTGACCGCTTTTACAATAGCTGCTGCACGCTTCTTCGGATCACCGGATTTGAAAATACCAGAGCCCACAAACACACCTTCTGCGCCAAGCTGCATCATAAGTGCCGCATCTGCAGGAGTCGCAACACCGCCTGCTGCAAAGTTTACCACAGGAAGTCTTCCGTTTTTGTGTACATACTCAACCAGCTCATACGGTACACGCAGGTTCTTTGCTTCTTCAAAAAGCTCATCCTCACGCATGGAAACCACTTTCCCGATTTCGCTGTTCATCATGCGCATGTGGCGCACCGCCTGTACCACATCGCCGGTTCCTGGTTCGCCTTTTGTACGAATCATGGAAGCACCTTCTGCGATTCGCCTTAAAGCTTCTCCTAAATCTTTGGCTCCGCATACAAATGGTACTTTAAACTGACGCTTGTCAATATGGTAAACATCATCTGCCGGGGAAAGTACCTCGCTCTCATCAATATAATCAATCTCAATTGCTTCCAGGATCTGCGCTTCTACAAAATGTCCGATACGGCACTTCGCCATAACCGGAATGGAGACTGCCTCCTGGATTCCTTTGATCATTTTTGGGTCGCTCATCCTGGAAACACCGCCTGCTGCACGGATGTCTGCTGGGATTCTCTCCAGTGCCATTACTGCGCAGGCGCCTGCCTCCTCTGCGATTTTTGCCTGCTCCGGAGTTGTAACATCCATAATTACTCCCCCTTTTAACATCTGCGCAAGCTGTTTATTTAATGCATATCTTTCCTGACTCATTTTGTTTTCCTCCTGTACGGTTTACGCAAAGCAACGACAGGGAACTGATTTAACAGTCTGCCCTTTCTTCAACTGCGTTTTTATTTGTCTGAAAGCATACAGGAATACTGTGCTGTTATAAATATCCAATTTTTATATATTTTAAGAGGACAGTTTAAGTATTTTCTCTCAAACTGTCCTCTTTACAAAATAAACAGTATTTAAAGTTATGGTTTTTTCGTAAAATCCCCACTGCTTTTTGCGAAGGTATTTGAATATTTTTATATGGTAACCTGGAACATAATTGATTTTCCATCTTTACTGCTGACTTTAATTTTCCCGCCATAAGCTTCGGCTACTGCCTGGGCAATGGAAAGTCCGATTCCGCTGCCGCCGGTCTTTCTGGAGCGAGAATTGTCCGGGCGGTAGAAACGGTCGAACAGCCGGGACAGGTTTTGAGTCTCCTCCAGCACGCAGGTATTAAAAACTTCGATTTTTGTCTTCCCATGAACCTTGTACACATCAAGCCTTATGGTTCCATTTTCATCTGAATATTTCATGGCATTATCAAGAAGAACAGAAATCATCTGCCTGGTGGCATCTGGATTTCCGCACAGGGTCAGATTCTCCTCAATCCGCTGAGAGTACTTTTTTCCCTGGGCTTTTGCCAGGGATGCAAAAGGCTCTGCCACCTCCCAGACAGCGTCACTTAAAGAGAACTCGGTCCGTTCCAGAAAAGGATTTTCCTCATCAAGACGGGAAAGAGTTACCAGATCAGCTACCATTCTGGACATTTTAGAAGTCTGCTTATGGATATTTCTGGTCCACTCATCTTCACCATACTCCATCTCAATTACGTCCACACTGGTAGCAATGGAAGTCAGTGGTGTCTTAATTTCATGGCTGGCGTCAGTGATAAAACGTTTCTGGCGCTCTATATTCCGGATATAAGGTTTCATTGCCCTTTTTGAGAGAAGGATTACCAGGAGAAAAACCACCAGGAAGCATACCACTCCCACCAGACAGGAAATCAGAAGTACATTTCTGACAGAACGGAGTTCCATTGTAGTATTCAAGAATATAACAATATTATCATTTTTCTTCGCTAATATCTGAAATCTGTAGTTTTTATAATAACCCACCTGTCTTTTTTCATTTAATACTTTGCGGGCAAATTCTTCTGCTTCCGTCTGCGTAACAGAAGCTATAAAATCTGTGGAAACATCGGTTACATTCCCCTCTTCATCCAACCGCACTATAAAAAAACGAGTTGTATAGGGAGCCTCCGGGTCGTGGTCATCCGGGCGATTGAAAATATCCGGCGGCACAGGCTGCGAAGCATTTTCTTCTGAATTCTCCATTCCAGGAACTTTACCACTTTCAAAGCCATAAATCTCCTGAATCCGCTGGTCTGCTCTTTCTGCAGTTGTGTGATAATTCCACACATTGATTCCAGCCAGCACAGCCACAAGCATAATAAACACTGCCAGCATAGCGGCCAGAATAAAGTGCCAGCGCATCTTTTTCAGCATAGTCTTTCCTCCAAACAGGCTCTAACGACAGTTCACATAGTGGACCATCATTCTTCCATGGAATATCCCGCACCACGAACGGTTTTAATCTCCACTGACGAACCCAGCTGCTTAAGCTTTTTCCTCAAAAATCCAATATAAGTCCACACCACATCCATCCCTGCGGTGCCATCCTGTTCCCATATTTTTTCCATAATGTGTTCCGTGGAAAATACGAATCTGGGATGCTTCATAAATAACTCCATCAGCTGAAATTCCTTGTTGTTCAGGCGAATAGTTGCGCCCCCTGCTGACAGTTCAAAACGATTACAGTCCAGGGTTGTATTTCCCAGACTTAAAAGATTCTCTGTATAATTCACACTTCTTCTGCCAAGTGCCTTTACCCTGGCAATAAATTCGCTTGCAGCAAAGGGCTTGGACAGATAATCGTCTGCGCCTGCATTTAATCCGGCAACCCTGTCCTCAATTTCGGATTTGGCTGTGAGAAGCATCACAGGAGTGGCAATATGATTTTCCCTGGTTCGCCGCAGCACCTCCAGCCCATCCATCTCCGGCATCATAATGTCCAGCACGATCACGTCAAAATTCCCCTGGCAGATAAAATCCCAGGCATCTTTTCCGTTATGTACAATGTCCACTGAGCATTTATTTTTCTCAAGCAAAATCTTCAATGCCCGGGCAATTTCCACCTCGTCTTCTGCAATCAGGATACGCATAATTTTCCTCCGTTTTTCTGAAAAAGAGACGCTTACGCGTCCCCCTTTTTCACTTTACATTCCTTTTTATAACATGCAATTCCGTATTTTATAATGCTGCGCATGCCATCTTCTTTTAATCCGGCTGCGTACTTTTTATCTTCAATCTGCTGTAGTGCTTTCTGACACGCAGCTTCCAGATTTCCATCTTCAGCATACTTCACTTCAACAACAATTCCGATACGGTTCTTTCGGGTCTCTATTAAAATATCACTGTAACCGATTCCTGACTCCGCATTGGATTTCACGATCCAGTCATCCTGAAATCCCAGGATTCCCAGAAGGATTCCGTGATAAAAGTTCTCTTTCTTTTCATTGGGAGCAGCGGTATCCCGGATGCTGATGGTATTCCACAGATAATCATTAAAAAGCTCCTCGATCAGTGCTCCATCGCCATCTGGAAAAGCATTACAAAACCTGTCAAGAGTTTTGCGGTCACTTCCTGTCTGATAGCGAAACCATTCCCTAATCTGGCGGATAAACAACTTCTTAATCTCATAATTTGGAATTACAAGATAATACTTATCCCCTTCTGCCATTCCCCGCTGAGTCAGATAACCTGTTGTAAAAAGCACACTCCACAAATTTTCTATAGAATTATCCAGTTCACCGTAGGTCAGTTCCTGTCGGACTTCTTTCAAGATTGTTTCACCAGCGATCAGGCGCTCAATTTCTTCTTTTGTCTTTCCATTTGCCAAATCGATAAAACGACGCACAATGGCATTTCCGCTGGTATTAGACCAGTAGTCCTCCGGTCTGGCATTTGGATCAGCACGTAGATTATCACAGTGACTGAGCACATCCCAGGGGCAGTAGACATCCTGGTTTCCAAAACGGTAACCATCGTACCAGGCTTTCATGGAATCAAAGTGATCCATAAGGCCATAATAGTTTAACATTTCTTTTACTTCTGAGTCTGTGAAACCGAAGTATTCATCAAACTGGACGTTGGTAATGGACATCACTTTCAGGTTGTTAAGACCTGTGAATATGCTTTCTTTGGAAATGCGAAGACAACCGGTGAGTACGGCAAAGTACAGACTGGAGTTGGTTTTCAGGGCATTTCCTAGTATATTTCGAATAAGGGAAACCATTTCCTCATAATAACCATACTGGAAAGCTTTATCCAAAGGGACGTCATATTCGTCAATCAGGAGAATGACTTTTTTGCCGTAATATTTCTCTAATAATCCAGACAAAGTTTGAAGACTGGCTGACAGTGTATCTTCGGACATAGCGAATACCCCACCGGTTCCAGTATTTGTGTTAATCTCGGTAAGCTGCTCATACGCTGTCTTTTCTTTTTCAGATAACTTCTCACAGTTTGTAAGGAATTGAAAACGCATAGCCTCATTCCCTATTATATATTTCAATCCTTCTTTCGCTGAATCAAAAGTCCGTCCCTCTCCGCCCTTCAAACTAATCGAAATTACAGGAAACTGACCCATATATTTTTCACATAATTCTTTTTCTTCTGAAATTTTCAGCCCCTGAAACAGTTTTTTATCACAGCCTGTTTCAAAAAATGTCTTGAGCATGCTCATGTTAAGACTTTTTCCAAAACGGCGCGGACGGGTAAAAAGGTTTACTTCACTCCAGTTCTTCAACAGATCAGCAATCATATCTGTTTTATCTATATAGTAAAAGTCTTCCTGGATCAATTTTTCAAAGTTATCTATGCCTATAGGAAGCTTTTTTCTGTATGTCATTTTCTCGCCCCTTTCAGAAGTTATTTGTATTAATCTTAACATTCTCCTGAACTAATGGCAAGTTGCAGGGGCAAATAATACACTATTATTTTTTCGTTTTTTTTCGAGCCATCAAACCACCGATCCGGCCGGTTTCTTTGGCTGAGAGGCTTTTCCAGCCGCCTTCTAAAACTTTATCCAGAATGCCAAGTTCCTGGGCGATCTCGTATTTTGTCTGCTCTTCGGGAGTGAGATTTCCGGATTTGTAGGCTTCTATTTCTTTGTCTTTGTTCATATGTCTATGCTCCTTTTTTTGCAATGTTTGGATGTATATAGGGAGTATGGACAAGATAAGAAAATTTATTCAAAACGCACACAATTTAGCTGCGCTAAATCACCAGTTATTATAAAAAAGAATCGGATTCAACGCAAATATATGTCGAACCCGATTTTTCTTATAGTAGCACTTCCCTAAACAGAACTTATGCCTTCGGAATAATAATTGCTGCAATGATGTATGCCCAGATTCCGGCGCCGCCGAAGCAGGTCAGGATTACCCAGGCCAGGCGGACCAGGGTTGGGTCGATATCGAAATACTCGGAAATTCCGCCGCACACACCGCACAGCATACAGTTTACTGTTGATTTGTA
>ENA-OQNN01000474-OQNN01000474.1-human-gut-metagenome-genome-assembly--contig:-NODE-474-length-41111-cov-18.687439_pt1 | contig 41111 bp, 36 predicted proteins | sample MGYA00242624_ERZ504870 | MGnify/ENA primary metagenome ERZ504870 (study PRJEB26092, sample SAMD00036379) | human gut metagenome | host: Homo sapiens | study: EMG produced TPA metagenomics assembly of... | reverse complement strand
GTGATGTTCTGCTTCCCGGTCATCGGGTTCCAGATGGTTATCACCAACTTCTTCCAGTGCATCGGAAAGGTGAAGATCAGTATCTTCCTCTCCTTGTCGAGACAGTTGCTCATCCTTCTGCCGCTCCTGGCTTTCCTGCCGATGATATGGGACATTGATGGAGTATGGTACAGTATGCCTATCTCCGACTTCGCTGCCGCAGTCATCGCCGGAGTCGTAATGATGTGGTACATGAACAAGCTGAAAAGACAACACCAAGAACAGCTAAAAGTTAATAGTTAATAGGGCTTAGCCGTTTAGCAAGATTGCCATAGGCGGTTCATGCTATAAATTATAAACTACAAACTAAAGATTATGAATAAGATTATCATAAACGTAGGTCGCCAGATAGGTAGCGGCGGGCATATCATCGCCGAGAAGCTGGCGGAGGATTTCGGTTGCAAATGTTACGACCGTGAGCTGCTGAATCTTGCCGCCAAGGAGAGTGGATTCTCTGAGAAATTCTTCGAGCAGAACGATGAGCAGAAGGGATTCTTCAAGTCTCTCTTCCATACCCATCTGCCCTTCCTGAGCGATAACAATTTCTATCACAACGACTTCTCGCAGGAAGGTCTGTACAAGTTCCAGAGCGACGCTATCAGAAAGGCTGCCGATGAGGGCAACTGCGTGTTCGTGGGCAGAACCGCCGACTATGTGCTGCGTGATTACAAGAATGTGATCAATATCTTCATCACCGCCAATATCGACGACCGCATCAAGGCAGTGTGCAAGCGAAAGGACATCGACAGAGCCTCCGCCCGCAAGTTCATCGAAAGCCACGAGGAGCAGCGCGCCTCTTACTACGATTACTATACAGGCAAGAAGTGGGGACACAGCGAGAGCTACGACCTCTGCATCAACAGCAGCCATCTGGGAATCGAAGAAACAGAGAAGTTTATCGCAGAATTTATCAGAAAGAAGTTCGGACTTAGTGATTAATTATTAGTGATTAGTGATTTATTTTAGGGACATAAAATATTAAACATCATATAAATGAAGAAGATTATGCTTTTGGGCTCAGGCGAACTGGGCAAAGAATTTACCATCGCCGCAAAGCGAGCAGGACAGTACGTCATCGCTTGCGACAAGTATGACAATGCACCAGCCATGCAGGTAGCCGACGAGCGAGAAGTGTTCTCGATGCTCGATGGCGACGCATTGACCGCAGTGGTAGAGAAACATCACCCAGACATCATCGTGCCTGAGATTGAAGCTATCCGCACCGAGCGACTCTTCGACTTCGAGAAGGAGGGCATCCAGGTTGTGCCTTCTGCCCGTGCCGTAAACTACACCATGAACCGCCGTGCCATCCGCGACCTTGCCGCCAAGGAACTGGGTCTGCGCACCGCCAAGTATTTCTATGCCAAGACCTTCGAGGAGTTTAAGAACGCTGCCGATGAAATCGGTTTCCCATGCGTAGTGAAACCTCTGATGAGTTCAAGCGGCCATGGTCAGAGCTATGTTCACAACGATGATGAACTGAAGGAGGCTTACAAGGAGGCAATGGAAGAAGGTCGTGGCGACGTGAAGGAAGTAATCATCGAGGAATTTATCGACTTCGATTCTGAGTTCACCCTCCTCACCGTCACCCAAAAAGACGGTCCTACCCTCTTCTGTCCACCTATAGGCCACGTACAGAAGGGCGGCGACTACCGCGAGAGTTGGCAGCCATTCCAGATTCCTGAAGAGGCTTTGAAGAAGGCTGAGCACATTGCCGGCGAAGTAACCAAGGCATTGACAGGTGCCGGTCTCTGGGGCGTAGAGTTCTTCCTGAGCAAGCAGGGCGAGGTTATCTTCTCAGAGTTGAGTCCTCGTCCACACGATACAGGTATGGTAACCCTTGGTCACACCACCAACCTGAGCGAGTTTGAGCTCCACTTCCGTGCCGTGATGGGCTTGCCTATCGCCGGAATCCATCTGGAGCACATCGGCTGTTCTGCCGTCATCCTCTCGCCAGAGGAAAGCACCGAGCCATTAAACTACAATATGCTCGATGCGCTGAAGGAAGACCATACCCGCATCCGTATCTTCGGCAAGCCAGAGGCTCACGTAGGCCGCCGCATGGGCGTCGTACTCTGCTACGGCGAGAAGGGCGATGACCTCAACCAGCTCCGCGACAAGGCAAAGCGTCTGGCAAAGACTGTATTGGGAACCGACCCATACATGAAGAAATAGACATGAAAGAATTAGGAAGAATTATCACATTACCCAAGATATTCGACCCTAGAGGCAACCTGACAGTGGCAGAGGGAGAGACGCATATTCCCTTTGCCATTGCCCGTACCTACTGGACCTATGATATTCCGGGCGGAGAAAGTCGCGGTGGCCATGCTCACAAAGAATGCCAGGAATTCATCATAGCAGCCAGCGGTTCCTTTTCGGTAACACTGGATAATGGAGAACAGAAGAAGACCTATCATCTTAACCACCCTTGGGAGGGACTGTTCGTAGATGTCAATATCTGGCGAACACTGGATGATTTCTCTTCCGGCTCATTGTGTCTGGTTCTGGCTTCCCACAAGTTTGAGGAAGAAGACTACATACGCGAATATGACGAATATCTCAGATTCATCAGTTCATCCCAAAGTCCTAATCTCTCAAAGACCGAGAATCAATAACGCTAAAAATCATGTTTGAGATCAGAAAATACAACGATGCAGACAAGGAAGTCTGGAATGCCTATGTAGAACATGCACGCAACGCCACCTTCCTTCTCAACCGCTCCTACATGGATTATCACAGCGACCGTTTTCATGACCATTCGCTCATGATTTTCCACAACAACAAGCTCTATGCCTTACTCCCTGCCAATGAGGACGGAGATGTTTTCTATTCTCATCAGGGACTCACCTATGCCGGACTGCTCACTACCGGACACGCCTCAGCAGAAAATATCTGTCAGGTTTTCGTTGCCATCAACACATACCTGAAGCAGGCAGGTTTCCGGAAGTGCATCTACAAACCGATACCCTGGATTTACCAGCAACTGCCAGCCGAAGAAGACCTCTATGCTCTCTTCAAGGAATGCCGGGCGCAAATCTGCGCCAGAAACATTGCGGCTGTCATCGACCTGAAGCATCCGCTGAAATGGTATAATATCAGAAAATCGGGCGCAAGGAAAGCCCTGGGAAAAGGAATCTTCATTGAAGAAAGTGAGGATTACGAAACGTTCTGGAGCATTTTAACCGAAAACCTGATGAACACCTATCAGGCTCATCCTGTTCATACCTTGCAAGAGATGAGCAGACTGAAAACATCTTTCCCTGACAATATCAAACTGTATGTTGCCCGAGAAGAATCTGGCAAGATGCTAGGCGGAACCGTTCTGTACATCAGCAGAAAAGTGGTTCATACGCAGTATATTTCCGCATCAGAAGAGGGAAAAAAGGCGCATGCACTCGATGCTTTGTTTCTGAATCTCATTAATATAAGGTATAAGGATTTTGATTATTTCGATTTCGGAACATCTAATGAAGAAGGAGGAAAGGTGCTCAACACCAGCCTCATCTACCAGAAAGAAGGTTTCGGAGGAAGAGGCGTGGTTTACGACACCTATGAATGGACAGTATAAAGAGAAATCCCGAAGTTCACACGATAGTGAGTTTCGGGATTTCTGCCTTTTACAAGAGTATAACTGTCACACCACGAGCAGCTTGCGCACCCATAACCAGAGCCTGCTCGATATCGGCAGTCTTGGAAGGACCACTGATGAAAGTACCGAAATTGTACTTCGGATCCATCTCAATACGGGCATAAGCCTCATGCATATTGTTCACAATCTTCTCTTTTTCGAGGAATATCACAAGGTATTCCGAGATGAAAAGCACCACTTTCTCCTTCATGGTCTGAGGAATCCAGACGCAGCCATTCTCGGCAACACCCACTTCACCACGAACAATACCCACATCAGTACCATTCAGGTCATTAGCCTCAGTCACCGTATCAGGATTCTTCTGGGCAATCGTGATTTCTGGCAGATGAGAGGCAAAGACCTTGGCTTCCGGATAAGCCTTCTTCACCAGCTCATCCAGACTCTCACCCTCCTTCGCTTCTATCACATGGCCACCTACCGATTCCGTCATCTCAATAAACTGTTTCAGCGTATCCTCATACTGGATACCCTTCACATCTACGGCAGGCATATCGAATTGAACATGCGTATTCTTGCGCAACTTGTTCAGGAAATCTTCTTTCTTCATTTTACTTTTCCCTCCTTCCATAATTGATGAAAACTCTTCTTGGCAAACTCAGGCATGGCGTGACCGATGCCCCAGGCATTCCAATTGCTGAAGTGCGTACAGCATTCAGGAACCAGATTGACAAGCGGAGCAAACTTCAGGGCTGTGGTGTAGAGCGCAGGACGGTCGAAGAGATACTTCATACCATTCGACATCGCCTTCTTCACAGGATCTGCCTTGCCCAACTTCTCCAGACTCTGGCGCCATACGTAAATCTGCGAACCTGGTCCTACCTTGGAAGGACAGACATTGTCGCAAGACAAGCACAAGGTGCAGGCAGAAACATTGTCGCTGTACTTCTGAGGATTCTTCAGCATACCCAGGTTCACACCAATAGGACCCGGTATAAAATAGGTGTAACTGTAACCGCCTGAACGACGATAAACCGGACAGGTATTCATGCAGGCTCCGCAACGCATACATTTCAAAGTCTGCCAGTGGTCCTTATCGGCGAGAATATCGCTTCTGCCATTATCCACCAGCACCACATGCATCTCGGCACCCGGACGAGCCTGGCGGAAATGAGAAGTGAAGGCGGTGGTAGGCTGACCGGTTCCGCAGCGGCAAAGCAGACGCTGGAATACAGCCAATGACTTATAATCAGGAACCAGTTTCTCAATACCCATCGCTACGATATGGAGCTTAGGCATGGAAGTAGTCATATCCGCATTACCCTCGTTGGTGCAAACCACGCAATCGCCGGTAGCAGCCACACCGAAGTTACATCCGGTCATACCTGCTCCAGCTTCCATAAACTGGTCGCGGAGATGATGACGGGCACAGCGGGTCAGGTAAGTAGGATCGTAGTTGCCGATTTCCTTGGAGATACCCTTCTCCTCGAACATCTTACCTACCTCCTCACGCTTCAGGTGGATGGCAGGCATCACGATATGGCTAGGCTTCTGACCCAGAAGCTGGATGATGCGCTCACCCAGGTCTGTCTCTACCACGTCAATGCCGTGCTGCTCCAGATAAGGATTCATCTCGCACTCCTCGGTGAGCATCGACTTCGACTTCACCATCTTCTTCACGTTATGGTCTTTCAGAATACCGAGCACAATCTCATTGAATTCCTGCGCATCCTTTGCCCAGTGAACCTTTACCCCGCGGCTCTCCAGATTCTTGGAAAACATATCGAGATAATCGGCAAGATGGGTAATCGTGTGCATCTTGATTTCAGACGCATGCTCGCGGAGATCTTCCCACTCAGGAAGTCCCTGCGCCATTCTATCTCTTTTCTGACGAACAGACCAGAAGGTAGCATCGTGCCAGGTGGTCTTCTCTACATTCTGCGTAAACTTCGCAGCTCTCTTGGAATGTTCTGTACTCATAGTCCTGCAGCTAATATTTGAACAACATGAATAAACTTGATCGGCATCTTCTCCTTCTTGGCGATTCCCGCCATGTGCATCAGGCAGGAAGAATCCGGCCCCGTTACATACTCAGCACCTGTAGCCATGTGGCGCTTGATCTTGTCCTCGCCCATACGGGTAGAAACGGCAGGTTCCTCAATAGAGAACATACCGCCGAATCCGCAGCACTCATCCTTACGCTCCGGTTCGTGGATGGTAATACCTTCCACCATATTTAATAAGTCAATGATTTTGTTGAAAGGCTTGATGTGGCGCTCAGAAGGAGATGACAATCCCAGTTCGCGCACACCGTGGCAACTGTTGTGTACACTCACCACATGCGGGAACTTGCCCGGCACATGATCCACCTTCAGCACATCGTGAAGGAACTCCACAACATCCATGATTTTCTTTGAGGAAATACACTCGTGCTTACCCTCAAGGATTTTAGGATAATACACCTTTACGTAAGCAGCACATGAGGCAGAAGGAGCTACGATATAATCGTAATCCTTGAACAGCTCATCAAATGTCTCTATGACCTTCTCCGACTTGTCCTGAAAACCGGCATTAGCCATTGGCTGGCCGCAGCAAGTCTGTTTTTCGGGATAACCCACGTCTAGTCCGTAATGCTTAAGCAACTTGTATGTAGCCACACCCGCTTCAGGGTAAAGGGCATCCACATAACAAGGGACGAATAATCCGACTTTCATTGTTGTTATATTTATCTTGTTTGCTATTTGTTTATTCTTTTTATACATGACTAAAAGCCGCTGCAAAAGTAACAAAAAAATAGTAATAATAAAAGATTTTAGGGAAGAAATTATGAGATTTGATGTTATTTAACTGTAAAGAATTGCAGAAAATTTGGAATAATCAAATAAATAGCGTAACTTTGCATCTAGAAATAGTGTGTCTACCATTTGTGAACTAACGCAAATGCAGTTTAGTTGCTAAAAACATAAATACCAAGACATATAAAGAACAAACTTATAGTTATATTTAATGATGAAGAAACAGCTTAAGAAAGTCCTCGTTCTGGGTTCCGGTGCTTTGAAGATCGGCCAGGCAGGTGAGTTTGACTATTCCGGTTCGCAGGCTCTCAAGGCTTTGCGCGAGGAGGGTATTAGTTCCGTCCTCATTAATCCAAACGTTGCTACAATTCAGACAAGTGAAGGTATTGCTGACAAGGTTTATTTCTTGCCGGTGACACCTTTTTTTGTAACTGAAATTATCAAGAAGGAGCGCCCAGACGGCATCATGCTGGCTTGGGGTGGACAGACGGGTTTGAACGTTGGTACAGAACTTTACCTCAACGGTGTGCTCAAGGAGTATGGTGTGGATGTGTTGGGTACTTCGGTAGAGGCTATCATGAACACGGAAGACCGCGACCTCTTCGTAAAGGAGCTTAACAAGGTTGACCTCAAGGTTCCAGTAAGCCACGCTTGCGAGAACATGGAGGAGGCTGTGGCTGCGGCACGCAACATCGGCTACCCTATCATGATCCGTTCTGCCTATGCGCTGGGTGGTCTCGGTTCTGGTGTCTGCAAGACCGAAGAGGAGTTTAAGGAGATTGCTGAATCTGCCTTCACTTTCGCACCTCAGGTGCTTGTTGAGGAGAGCCTGAAGGGATGGAAGGAGATTGAGTTCGAGTGCATCCGTGATGCTAACGACCGTTGCTTCACCGTTGCCTCTATGGAAAACTTCGACCCACTGGGTATTCACACAGGTGAATCTATCGTGGTGGCCCCAACCTGTTCTCTTACCGACGAGCAGGTGAAGATGTTGCAGGACATCGCCGTGAAGTGCGTCCGTCACCTCAACATCGTGGGTGAGTGCAACATCCAGTATGCTTTCAATGCTGAGACCAACGACTACCGTATCATCGAGATCAATGCTCGCTTGAGCCGTTCTTCTGCCCTCGCATCTAAGGCTACCGGTTATCCGCTCGCCTTCGTTGCTGCCAAGATTGCCCTCGGTTATACGCTCGACCAGATTGGTGAGATGGGTACTCCTAACTCAGCTTATGTGGCTCCATCACTCGACTATATGATCTGTAAGATTCCTCGTTGGGACCTTACCAAATTTGCCGGTGTAAGCCGCAAGATTGGTTCTTCCATGAAGTCTGTAGGCGAAATCATGTCTATCGGCCGTTCATTCGAGGAGATGCTCCAGAAGGGGCTCCGTATGATTGGTCAGGGAATGCACGGTTTCGTAGGCAACGACCACACCAAGTTTAATAACTTGGATGAGGAACTTTCTAACCCTACCGACCTCCGTATCTTCGCCATCGCCCAGGCTTTGGAGGAAGGTTACACAATCGAGCGCATCGAGGAGTTGACCAAGATTGATCCTTGGTTCATCGAGCGCATGAAGAATATCGTAGATTACAAGCACAAGCTTTCTGAATATAATACGCTGGAGGAGATTCCTGCCGAGGTATTGCGCGAGGCTAAGGTATTGGGCTTCTCTGACTTCCAGATTGGCCGCTTCGTATTGAAGACCAAAGATACCAACATGGAGAAGGAGGTGCTGGCTGTTCGTGCCCTGCGCAAGAAGCTGAACATTCTTCCTGCCGTAAAGCGCATCCCTACTGTGGCAAGCGAGCATCCTGACCTCACCAACTATCTCTACATGACATACGCTGTAGAGGGTTACGACATCAACTACTACAAGAACGAGAAGTCTGTCATCGTTCTCGGTTCGGGTGCTTACCGCATCGGTTCTTCCGTAGAGTTCGACTGGTGTTCAGTAAACGCCATCAATACAGCCCGCAAGTTGGGTTACAAGTCAATCATGATCAACTACAACCCGGAGACCGTATCTACCGACTACGATATGTGCGACCGTCTCTACTTCGATGAGCTTTCATTCGAGCGTGTACTCGATGTCATCGACCTGGAGTCACCACGTGGTGTGATTGTTTCTGTGGGTGGTCAGATTCCAAACAACCTGGCTATGAAGCTTCATCGCCAGTCTGTGCCAATTCTGGGTACATCTCCAGTCAACATCGACCGTGCCGAGAACCGCGGTAAGTTCTCTGCCATGCTCGATAAGTTGGGTATCGACCAGCCTAAGTGGAGCGCCCTCACATCAATGGAGGATGTCCAGAAGTTCATCGACGAGGTAGGCTATCCTGTTCTCGTTCGTCCATCTTACGTTCTTTCCGGTGCAGCCATGAACGTTTGCCACGATGATGATGAGTTGCGTCGCTTCCTGGAGGCAGCTTCTGAGGTTTCTAAGGAATACCCAGTAGTTATCTCTCAGTTTATGACAGAGACCAACGAGATTGAGTTCGATGGTGTTGCCCAGAACGGTGAGATTGTAGAGTATGGTATTTCAGAGCACGTAGAGTATGCTGGCGTTCACTCTGGTGATGCCACCATGACCTTCCCTGCCCAGCAGATTTCCTTCGCTACAGCCCGTCAGATCAAGAAGATTTCACGTGCCATCGCCAAGGAGCTCAACATCTCTGGTCCTTTCAATATCCAGTACCTGGCTAAGGGTCGTGATGTAAAGGTAATCGAGTGTAACCTCCGTGCATCCCGCTCATTCCCATTCGTGAGCAAGGTATTGAAGCGCAACTTCATCGAGACAGCTACCCGCATCATGCTTGATGCTCCATATCAGAAGCCAGACAAGTCTGCCTTCGATATCGACCGCATGGGTGTGAAGGCTTCACAGTTCTCATTTGCCCGTTTGCAGAACGCCGACCCTGTTTTGGGTGTGGATATGAGCTCTACCGGTGAGGTAGGCTGTATGGGTGATACTTTCGAGGAGGCATTGCTCAACTCATTGATTGCCACTGGCTACAAGATTCCTTCAAAGGACAAGGGCATCATGCTTTCAAGCGGTGGTGCCAAGGAGAAGGCTTCTCTGCTCGACGCAGCACAGGCTTTGGTAAAGAACGGTTACACCATCTACGCTACAGCCGGTACAGCGAAGTTCCTGAACGAGAACAACGTGAAGGCTACAGCCGTAGGATGGCCTGATGAGGAGCACAAGGATATTCCTAACGTGATGCAGATGATTGCCGACCACAAGTTCGACCTCATCGTCAACATCCCTAAGAATCACACCAAGCGTGAGCTCACCAATGGTTACAGAATCCGTCGTGGTGCCATCGACCACAACATTCCTCTGTTCACCAATGCCCGCCTTGCTTCCGCCTTCATCGAGGCATTCTGCACTTTGAGCCAGGATCAGCTTCAGATTAAGAGCTGGCAGGAGTACGAGTAATCGCACGCGGGAATAATTTTTATTTCACGCGGGAATAATTTTTCTCACGCAGATTACGCAGATTTATACGAATACGCCCTGAAAGGGCAGAAGCTCCTAGCCCAGGGCAACACCCTGGGTTAGATAACATTACGCAGATTTATACGAATACGCCCTGAAAGGGCAGAATTTCCTAGCCCAGGGCAATCGTCCTGGGTTAGATAACATTACGCAGATTTATACGAATACGCCCTGAAAGGGCAGAAGCTCCTAGCCCAGGGCAACACCCTGGGTTAGATAACAATCAGCAAAGTCGCCCTGTAAGGGCAAAAGCTTTGAATACAAGAAGCTGGCGTCCCGCCGGATTTGAAATCCGGCGCTAAAAAATGTCCTAACCTTTTTAGGCTCTGCGGATTTGAAATCCGCAGCAAAGGAGTATGCTTCTCCTTTTGTTGGGGGATTACAAATCCCCCGGTTTTAATTGGTCGAACATTTTTTGACGGCGGATTGCAAATCCGCCGGGACGCCATAATCTCACGCAAGGATTTACCCAAACGCCCTGAAAGGGCAGAAGCTCCTAGCCCAGGGCAACACCCTGGGTTAGATAACAATCAGCAAAGTCGCCCTGAAAGGGCAGAAGCTCCTAGCCCAGGGCAACACCCTGGGTTAGATAACAATCAGCAAAGTCGCCCTGTAAGGGCAAAAGCTTTATATATTGCTAGGTATTTTAAAGCTTTTGCCCTTACAGGGCGTCTTGTTTGTGCCATAAGGTTACCCAGGGCGCTGCCCTGGGCTAGGAGCTTCTGCCCTTTCAGGGCGTGCTGCCAAAAACTTGCTTCTGCCCTTTCAGGGCGTGCTGCCAAAAACTTGCTTCTGCCCTTTCAGGGCGTGCTGCCAAAAACTTGCTTCTGTCCTTTCAGGGCGTGCTGCCAAAAACTTGCTTCTGCCCTTTCAGGGCGTGCTGCCAAAAACTTGCTTCTGTCCTTTCAGGGCGTGCTGCCAAAAACTTGCTTCTGTCCTTTCCCTTCAACAGATGACCGTTGGTGCAGGGCAGCAACCTTACAGGGCTTTTTTTATTCCCGGCAATGAGAAAAAGAAGCCGAAATGATGGCTATCTCATTATTTTATTGTACCTTTGCAAACAGAAATAAGAATAAAGAATGATAGTTTGTATAGCAGAGAAACCGAGTGTGGCTAAGGATATCGCCCGAATCATCGGGGCTACCACGGCACGCGACGGTTATATGGAAGGTAATGGTTACCAAGTAACATGGACCTTCGGCCACCTTTGTGAGCTGAAGGAACCGGATGATTATACTCCGATGTGGAAACATTGGAGCCTTTCGGCGTTGCCGATGATTCCACAGCGATTCGGTATCAAGCTCATCAACGATGAAGGCATCAAGAAGCAGTTTGCTACCATCGAGAAACTGATGCAGGCTGCCGACAGCATCATCAACTGCGGTGACGCCGGACAGGAAGGAGAGCTTATCCAGAGATGGGTGATGCAGAAAGCGCAGGCGAAATGCCCCGTCAAGAGATTGTGGATTTCTTCCATGACCGATGAAGCCATCAAGCAGGGCTTCCAGGAACTGAAAGACCAGACCGAATACCAGTCACTCTATCTTGCCGGACTTTCCCGTGCCATCGGCGACTGGATTCTCGGCATGAACGCTACCCGACTTTATACATTGAAATACGGTCAGAACCGACAGGTGCTCAGCATCGGCCGGGTGCAGACCCCTACCCTTGCCCTCATCGTAAACCGCCAGAAGGAAATCGACAACTTCGTTTCCGAACCTTACTGGGTACTCGCCACCATCTATCGCGACACCCAGTTTACGGCAACCAGCGGCAAGTTTACCAGCAAGGAGGAAGGCGAGAAGGCTTTCAGCACCATCGCCGGCAAACCCTTCACCGTTACCGATGTAAGCAAGAAGAAGGGAAACGAGGCGCCACCTCATCTCTACGACCTCACCTCACTGCAGGTAGATTGCAACAAGAAGTTTGCCTACTCTGCCGATATTACGCTGAAGCTCATCCAGAGTCTCTACGAGAAGAAGTACACCACTTATCCTCGTGTAGATACCCAGTTCCTGACCGACGATATCTATCCGAAATGTCCGCAGATTCTGAACGGTGTGAGCCAGGCAAAGATAGCCAGTCAGCAGAAATACCTCCCACTCATCCAGCAACTCGCAGCCACCGGCAAGAAGTTGCCGAAGAGCAAGAAGGTATTCGATAACAGCAAGGTAACCGATCACCACGCCATCATCCCAACCGGAGTTCCGCCAACCGGACTCACCGATATGGAGGCGAATGTCTATGATCTCATCGCCAAGCGCTTTATCAGCGTGTTCTATCCGGACTGTAAATTCTCTACCACCACCGTATTGGGCGAAGTCATCAACGAAGACGGACCAAAACCGGAGAAGATAGAGTTCAAGGTAAGCGGTAAGGAGATTCTCGAACCGGGCTGGCGAGTAGTCTATGCCAAGGATACGAAGAATGCCGATGATGACGATGCAGATAACGCCAACGGAAACGCAGACTCAGGAAACGGTGCCAAGAAGGAAGTGGTAGAAGAAAGAACCCTCCCATCCTTCACAAAAGGCGAATCGGGAGAACATCAGCCTACCCTGACGGAGAAATGGACCACGCCACCTAAGTATTATACCGAGGCAACCCTGCTCCGTGCGATGGAGACAGCCGGCAAATTCGTAGAAGACGAAGAACTTCGTGCTGCATTGAAGGAGAACGGAATCGGCCGACCATCCTCCCGTGCCGGCATCATCGAGACCCTCTTCAAGCGCCACTACATCCGTCGCCAGCGCAAGAATCTGATGGCAACCCCGACAGGCATCGAACTCATTGACACCATCCATGAGGAACTGCTGAAGAGTTGTGAACTGACCGGTATCTGGGAGAAGAAGCTCCGCGACATCGAGCACAAGACCTACGATCCTGCCGACTTCATCAACGGACTGAAAGAACAGATCAACAAGATTGTCATCGATGTGTTGTCAGACAACAGCAACCGGAGAGTGACCATCATGACAGAGGAAGACCTCAAGAAGAAACCGGCTGCCAAGAAACCGGCTGCCCGAAAGGCTCCTGCCAAGAAAGCCGATAAGGCAGCAGCACAGAATGCAGATTCTCAGAATGCTCCTGCTCAGCCGGCTCCAGCTGCCGACCCAATGGTTGGCAAACCATGTCCGCTCTGCGGAAAGGGCGTCATCATCAAGGGCAAGACCGCCTATGGCTGCAGCAACTGGAAGGCAGGCTGCCAATATCGTCAGCCATTCTCGCAGATGTAAATCAATATGAAACAAATAAGATTTTATCAAATCATAACAGCAATCAGCTGCCTCTTTCTGATAAGTTGCGGCATTGAACAGAACCTGAAGAAAGCAGACAAGCATCTTTCTTTAGGCGAATACTACGATGCGGCAACCCAATATAAAAAGGTGTACACCAAGACACCTACCAAAGAGCGGGCTGCCCGGGGCAAGGTGGCTCTGAAGATGGCACGCTGCTATGATAAAATCAACAGTACGCCGAAGGCACTGGCAGCCTACAGCAATGCCATCCGATACAAGCAGGCAGACCTCAACGACCGCCTGGCTTACGCACGGCTTCTCCTGAAGAACGGAAGTTACAGACAGTCTGCCAAGGAATTCGAATTCCTGCTCGATTCCATGCCCGACAACGTGCTGGTAAAGAACGGACTCGAATCGGCACAGAAAGCCCCAGTCTGGAAGAAGGAAGGAAGCCGGTACAAGGTAAAGCGGATGGATGTTTTCAACTCCCGAAGAGACGACTATTCGCCGATGTTTCTCAGCGATGACAACAGTCAGCTCTATTTCACCTCAACCCGCAACGAAGCCCAGGGCAGCGACCTGAACGGAGTGACGGGAACGAAATCTGCCGACATTTTCTTCTCTGAAAAGAACGACAAAGGCAAATGGAGCAAGCCGGAAGCCATCGGAACCGGTCTCAACACCGACTACGAAGAGGGCGCATGCTGCTTTACCCCAGACGGCAAGCAGATGTACCTCACCCAGTGTGCCACCGATCCCACTTCGCCCCGCTTAGCCCAGATAGTAACCTCCAACCGCTCGGATGCAGCCTGGAGCAAGCCTACGAATCTGGAAATCAGCAAAGATACACTCAGCTGTTTTGCCCATCCAGCCATCTCCCCTGATGGCGAATGGCTCTATTTCGTATCAGACATGCCGGGCGGAAAGGGCGGTCTCGACATCTGGCGAGTGCGCATCACTCCTGCCGGACTGGGCGGCGTAGAGAACCTGGGCGAACCTATCAACACACCAGGCGATGAGATGTTCCCTACCTTCCGCCCTAACGGCGACTTTTACTTCAGCAGCAACGGTCATGTGGGAATGGGCGGACTCGACATCTATATCGCCAAAGTGAATTCCATCACCCGGAAATATGAACTCACCCACCCCGGCTATCCGCTGAATACAGAAGCCGATGACTTCGGAATGACTTTCGAGGGTCTCCACAACCAGGGTTTCTTCTGCTCTAACAGAAAAGACGGAAGAGGCTACGATCATATCTACTCCTTCGAGAATCCGGAGATTGTTACCACGATGAAGGGATGGGTTTACGAGAAAGACGGTTATGAACTGCCTGCCGCAGAGGTCAGAATCGTAGGCAACGACGGAACGAACAGGAAACTATCCGTCAAGGGCGACGGTTCGTTTGTCCTCCCTATCAATCCGCATGTCGACTACCTGGTGATGGCATCCTGCAAAGGCTACCTCAACCACAAGGAAGAACTTCGGGTTGATTCAGCTAAAGAGAGTAAGGAATACGTGCTCCAGTTCCCGCTGGCTTCCATCACAGCCCCTGTACTCATCGACAACATCTTCTACGATTTCGACAAGGCAACCCTTACCGAAGCCAGTACAACAGCCCTCGACCAGCTGGTAACGCTGCTGAAAGAGAACCCGCACGTTACCATCGAACTCAGCGCCCATTGCGACTACAAGGGAAACAGCGAATATAACAAGCATCTGTCTCTGCGCCGCGCCCAATCGGTAGTAGACTATCTGATAAAACACGGCATAGAGAAAGAGCGCCTCACCCCTGTGGGCTACGGCAAGGAGAAGCCGAAGAATGTGCGCAAGAAACTTACCGAGAAGTATCCTTGGCTCAAGGAAGGCGATGTGCTCAACGAAGAATTTATCCTGAAGCAGAGCAAGGAGCATCAGGAAATCTGCAACCAGCTGAACCGCCGAACCGAGTTCAAAGTGCTCCGCACTACCTATAAATTGTTTTGATAAGAAGGGCATAAACAGAAACAGACCGATATGAACGCACGTTCACATCGGTCTGTTTCTTTAGTCAAACCCACTTACATCCCAAAAGTTATTTTATATCGTTATTAAAGTCCTGCATCACCTTTTCGAAGTATTCCTTTGTTTCCATAATTCTGATTTTTTAGAATTCGGATGCAAAGGTTAATACTTAATGTGTTAAAACCTTACGCTGTAATGGTGATATACCAAAACATGGCGCAGACCACTTTGGTCCGCCAACCTTAGAGCGTAGCGGTTCCGAGCACCGAGTAGGGCGGTTTTCTCCCTCGCTCCTGAGGAGAGAGGGCAGGGGTGAGAGGTGGAGCCTTCCTTAAGGGTAAGGAAGGACGGGTAGTTTTTCTAACCCCTACGCCTCTTTCACCATGTTCCAGAGGAACAGGCTATTACCGATGATATATCTTCTCCACATACGCTTCGGCTCCTTCATCAATCTATAAAGCCATTCCAGACCATGCTTCTGCCACCAGATAGGTGCACGCTCCACGGTACCGGCGAAGAAGTCGAAGACGGCACCGATGGTACCTACGTGACAATGGATGTTCAACTCATTCCAATGAGAGTACGTCCACTTCTCCTGCTTAGGCGCCGTCATGCCAATCCAAAGCAGATCCGGGTTGGCAGCATTGATGGCATCAATGATAGCCTTGTTGTCCTCATCCGAGAACTCAGGCTTATACGGAGGCGAATAAGTCACCACCTTCAGGTGAGGATAATCCACGGCAGCACGCTTCACTATCAGGTCGAGCACCTTCTGCGAGCTACCCATAAACATCACCGTACCACCCTTCTTCTCCAGCTTGCTCATTTCGAAGAAAAACAGATCCCAGCCAGCTATTCTTTCCTTCGGCTGACTCTTCGCCTCAATCCACTTGCACGCCTTCACGATACTCACCCCATCCGGAATCAACACATCGCCATTTATCAGGGCATCAGCAAAGAGCTGATCCTTCTTTGCCGTGTTAAAAGAATGAGCATTTACTGTGTTAATGAGCAATTTGCCCTCTGGTAATGAGGCTAATTCCGCCTTACTACCCAAAATCGTTAATGTCTTTAATTTAAACATAACTGTCTTTATAATTATAGTATTATTTTCACAAAATACCTCTAAACAAGCGATACTGGTATTCTACGAATTGCCTTTTCATTATCAAATACCATTTCAAATGAGCAATTTGAAAATGACGAGCCAATCCTTTGCTTTTTCATTTTTGCCTCTTTAACTTACCTTATGGTTGCATAAGTTATCAAAACAGATATCACTTACGCCCTCTACAACTATCATTTCTTGATTAAATTTTGGAAATTGATAATTGTTTAATTTCCATTTCTCCTTTTCTGTTTTATACTTTTTGAATATGTTGTCTGTACCATCTAGAATACGCACAGTCTTATCGTTTATTGAAAATTCAAAATCAAGCCAAGTATATGCAGGATGAGTATCAGAAGTGTTTTGTTCTATCCATTCTCTTTGATGTAGCATTTCAAACATTCGTTTCCAATGTCCTATCAACTGGTCGTTATATTTGGATAGCAATCTGGTTCATAATGAAGTATTGAATAAGCCTTTAAAATTATATTTACTGTTTTATTTCTTCTAAAATAGAAGCTACAGTTGACTGCTCATGCCCATAGGGGTGCTGAGTAGTTACCTAATAATTTGTATTGCTAAAATCTAGCTATTATGAACTATCTTCTCGTACCACCCTACCATGGTCTTAGCCTTTTCTTCCCAAGATAATTCTATCTGTCTCTGCTTGCAGTTTTCAGACATTTGTTTCAACAAATCTCTGTTACCCTCTAATTCATTCAAGTTTCCAGAGAAGTCCTGAACAGACTGCGAAGGTTTTGTTAATGATATTTTCCTGCCTACCTTATCATCTATAACCGCAGCCATGCCACAGGCATCAAAACAGAGAACTGGCAAGCGATTGCTAACAGCCTCCAGTACAACAGTAGAAGTATCCTCGCTCACACTGGTGAAGAAGAAAAGCTGAGCCTTTCGCATCGCATTCATCACAACATCATTCGATTGATTACCATGCCATACCACTTTTTCTGTAATACCCAAAGAGTCTGCAAATGATTTAGCAGCAGCTACCTGCTCATCAGAACCACCACCATATACATCCAATACAATATGAGGATTATCAGTCATAGAAATAGCCTGCAAAGCAAGAGGTAACTGCTTTCTAAAGTCAAACTTGCCAACCCACATTACATGAAACTCCTGATTGTCAAATCGCTCTGAAGGTATATCCTCAGATAAGAAACAGCCAGTTTCTGGAATGACGACCGACTCCAAGCCCTTATACCTCTTGATAGCACGATAAGAGTCTGGGATAGAACTAACTAAAACCTTAGCAGTTTTGAAAGCCTCACCTACCCTTTTATCATACTTCAGTTGCCAGATATTCAGGAAGTTCTTCAATCGGTTGAATACTTTCATTTTCAAGCCAGCTCCCTGTAGGTAAGCCGTAGGGAACTGTTTCAGCCCACCGATAGGTCCCCATACAAATCGAATATCAGCTTCCTTCGATAGTTTCCAAAGATACCCAGGCTCACGGAATCCGATCATATTGAGCTGATGCAACACATCAATCTTCTCCTGCTTACAGATATCCTTAGCCAAAAGATACGTCTTCCACTGCCACTCACGATAGTATTTATAGAAGCGCCAGTCCCCCTGATTCCAGCACATCTTCCGAATCTCCTCCGATACCGGATTATAATAGAAGTGCATGCCCTTCCCTTGTTCCAAGGTAGGCACCACCTCCTCTATTTTGTCCCGAAACTCCCCTTCGGTAATAATATACAGTTCACAGAACTTGGCGAGATTACTCACCCAGTTCCATGCCATTCCCGGCTCACTTCCCATACCAGGAGAGCAAGCGTAAGCATTGATTAATATTTTAAGCATAAACTTATCATTTTGGCAACAATCCACCTTCTTTCATTTGCAGAATGGTATCTTGTTTTAGTTTTGTAAAAGGCTCTTGATGTATCTTTGTTTCATCCGAACTAAAATTTCCAGAAATAAAAGAAAGAACACACTCTTTTGTTGGAGGTATTCTAAAAGCAGCAGCCATAGCGTTTACCGCAGATTCATTCAGCTGATAACACCTATCATACAACTCAGAAACCTTGCTTTTATAAGCTGAGTACATGGTATGAATATGGAACATCTTGACTTGTCTGGATAGGATTCCTCCTTCTGCATCAATCCATCCTACTTTACCCAAAAGCTTGGTAACTACTATCAAAAATAATAAAAAGCAAATATTCCATTTTACATTTCTCCTATTAATAATCCAGAAGAAGAAAGGAAATAGCAATATAAGTTCTATATATAGAGATATAAACCAAGCATTCGGACACCAGTCGCAACGAAGACTTGTTGCAGTCAGAATAAGAGATTCTCCCGACCAGACAAACTTACCCATCTATAACGCTAGAGCCACAAAGGGAGTTATTACAACCCAATAATGCTTCAATAGCTTGAAACATCGTTTTACCTGTTTCTTGAAAGAATCAAAGACAGCAAATCCCTTGTTCATACTTCCAGCCATCAAACCATAACCGGATAGAAACAGAAAGATAGGAACACATATTTGAAAAGCCCCAGCATAATCATTGCCACACCAACTATACTGATACTCAGGCATGACGAAGCCACAGCCAAAATGTAAAAACATCATAAAAAGGACTGCCCATCCTTTTAAATAAGTCGTTTCTTGTCTTGTCATTTCTTTAAAACGATTACAATTTCACCATTTTCTTCCAATTATATTCCCCATTCTTAAATGTCTGGGAGAACCAGTTAGAAGATACTTTCACGATGTATGCCATAGCAACTATCAAGACGAAGTTCATGAGAATATTCAACGGAAACAGGTGATTCCAAGAAGTGTTGAAAACAAAACCTTGGCAAACATAAATCTCTAAGCACAAGGCAGAAACAGAATACACAATCTTATGTACCCACTTTTTCTCATACAATTTGATCAACCCTTCCTTACAGCAGAGACGATACATACTTAATGTAATACCCATCAAAGGAATCAAGGTCAACACCTGGAAATGTGCTATCAGTTCATTCTTCGTACCAGCCATTTGCAAACCATAAAAGAAAATCAATGAAACAAACAGTAAGCCTAAATTTCCTTTAGTAGAACTTACAACGTTTCCATTCTCTTTCATCCTTAAGCCACATACAGCACCAGCCAACATAAATAGGAAATAATGACACCACTTGAAATAGGTAGCCCCATACATGAATATCGTAGAACTGTCTTCTGTAAAATACCAGCCTAAGACTATCAGACAGACTGCAGCAAAGACCCATTTGAGCTGATTCACAAAATAGCGCTTGATGAAATAAAGGAAAACATAGTAGATCATGATGCAACTCACAAACCAGCCACCACCATGCAAGATTGTGAAATCCATGCCAAAACGAGTTTGAAACACAAAAGCCATGATAGCTGCCCACATCAGAACCGTAGGATAAATACGATTGATACGCCTTTTATACCAGTTAAAGAAATCTCCACCCCTACCTAAGAACAAGGTAAAACCGCTGCAGAAGAAGAACAGGACATCTCCGATGGCACCACCAGTTGAAAGTTTAACCAGAGATTCAGGATACAACAATCCCATGTGAGAATTGGTAATCAGCAGAGCTGCAAAGAATTTCAAGATATCAATCGAAGGATTTCTCTGCCTCATCGTTTCTCCTCCTTTCCCTTTAGATACTCTAAATGCTTCTGCTTGTCAGCTTCTGTAGCAAACCTGTCTTTCATTTTCTTGGCAGGAACACCAACCCAGATTTCACAAGGAGGAATATCCCTCGTAACGATAGAACCGGCAGCTACTATACTACCTTTACCGATAGTGATACCAGAAATGATGATGGAAGAAGAACCAATCCAGACATCATCCTCTATGATAGTCACCCCATTATCGCCCCGTTCACCATCCCATATTGTAACACCAGGAGTAGAAAAAGTATGATCATGACGGCCTACAAACTGCACATTTCCTGCAACCAACACATCATTGCCGAAATGAACATTGCTTGCCACATTACAGTTGTCTCCAAACTGCACATTGTTTCCTATCACCACATCCATGTTCTGTGCAAAGTGAGTACCCTTCATCACCCTCACAAAACCATGATATTTTACCCATGGATAGCGCAAATGAAAGATGTACCAGGTACGAACCCTATTGAGTAAGTATCGCAAAACAAAATTCCATTTGCCCACTCCATTAGGCATATTATTATAATCTATCTTCACCTTATATATAAATAAAGTAAGCAATATATATTATCCAAACACTTTCTTGCAGGCCTCAAAGATTCTGTGTGCAGCCTTATCAGGCGTAAAGTCACTCTCGATTTCTACCGATTTCTTGCCCATAGTCTCCAAGTCAGCATGATGAAATTTCTCCAAAGTCTCTAAGATAGAACATTCCTTCAAAGGATCGAAATTATAACCATTCACACCATCCTTCACCAGTTCATAGTGACCGCCATTATAGATGCTGCTTGCCACAGGTTTACCGCAAGCCATAGCCTCAGGAATCACCAAGCACCAGTTATCCTCTAAGGTAGGCATGATAAAGACATCGCAGAGTGCATAGTAACGGTAGAGCAAATCATAGTTGATTGCACCTAAGATATGAACAGAAGGCAAGCGGTCATAGAGTTCCTTCATGATATCAAGCAGAATGCCCTTACCTATCACGACAAGATTGTCATTCGGATAAGTTTCAATATGTTTACTCCAGGCATGAAGGAGTTCCTTAATACCCTTTCGCTCCACCATCTGACCAACGAAGAGATAAGTCAGACCATCCTTCAGCCCCAACTCATCCCTCAGAGCCTGCTTGTCTTCCGCAGTAACCTTAGCTACAGCCTGAGAAAGACCAAAGCTGTCAGCACACATACAGCCCTTCACCTTCGGAGTCTTCCGAAAATGCAACCCCTCATTGAGATATTCTTCCGTCAGCGTACCATTAATCAGGAAATGATCCACAGGGGTACCTACGATACGACGATACCACGAACGCCATTTTGGAGAATTACGCTCCACGTATGCGGTTCTTTCATAGAACATACAGAGTTTCTTGCGATGCAATACTGCATATCTGATACCAGCAGGAGCCCAACCACCAAAGCCCTCGGTTATCACAACATCAGGTTTGATGTCCTTGACAGCCTTATAGAGTCCTGGCTGGCGCTTGATAACCAAAGCACTATTGGCAAAATCGCTTTCCTCACTACCCATCGTTGTACGCTTCTCACCACTCATGATGACAGCATGATCACCAAGTGTAGCCTTCAGTTTCTCACGTACAAGGTCAGAAGTATTTTCCTGCGAACAGATAATGTAGAAATTACCACCGCTCAACTTATTCAAATTTTCATATACCGGGATTCGGTAATTACCGAACCAAGGTGAAATCCAAAGAATTTTCATTATTATTTCTGTTTTTTATCATTGTCAATTACCATTTGATAATAGTCCACCATCTGCGGGATGATGACCTTCATATCAAAATTCTGCATGATTCTCTCATGCGCTTCCTTTCTCACTTTTGCTTTAGCTTCCAGAGGAAGCATACACACCTCCTTGATTTTATCGGCGAGCACCTGCGGATTTCTTGGAGTCATCAGGAAACCACTCTTTCCATCCTCGATAATCTCACTCATACCACCAGAGTTACTACCGATGACAACAGCTCCTGAGAGCATCGCCTCAATACAGACCATCGGCATATTCTCCCACCAGGATGGGAAACAAACCACATCAGCCTGAGCATAGCGTTTCATCACTTCCTCCCGTGGCAGTTTACCTACCAGATGAAACCACTTCTCTTTGCCATATTTAGCATTCAGTTCATCAGCATAAGCCCCAGTCTTACCCACCAAGTCAAGTTGAATATCTCCTATCTCATTAGAATCAGCTAACAATTTGCAGGCATCAGCCAAATCACCACATCCTTTCCAGTCGCAGACAGTCCCGACAAAGAGAATATGCTTTTTCCCATCCTTCTCAGCTGCAGAATGAAGAAAACAGTTAGAAGACCATCGCTCAGACAAGATAGGATTATAAATAACTTTGTTTTTATCAGATTGAATCCCCAAGAATTTCAGGCTCCATTCCTTCAGTGAAGTACTGCACGAAGTAATATACCGAGCCTCTTTCATCACTTTCAGTTCTTTACATCCCTGCCAGAAGTATTGCCAGTTGGCTTTAGACAATTTCTGGAGAGAAAAATGATAATGATCCAGAAGCATCGGAGTGTGCAATCGGGTGATTACAGGAATACCGATATCATGGAGGAAATATCCCTCAGCACCATATTCAGGCACCTCAATGACATCAACATCTCCGAGTCTTAAAATCATATCTCTGATTCTCTTGCGATAAGCATAGAACCGATAAAACATTCTAAACTTTTTCAGCAGCGAGTTCCCTTCCACCTGCGGAATCAGGAAATCACCCCCTGAAAGCCTAATCACTCTCACGCCCTCATCATCCTCATCCGAAGATGCTCGGGTATCATCAGAAGCAGCTATCACCGTCACACGATGCCCAGCATCGTGCAACCCATGTGCCACCTCCTTAATATATGAAGCAATCCCCCCGCCCCGAAGAGATGGTGGATACTCACGACAAACAAAACAAATATGCATAAATTTTCTGAATTTAGGGAAAAAACTACAGGACACCTCAGCTTATCAATATAAACTTGCTATCCAAGACATATATTTCATTTTTCTTAGGGCTAATAAAAGAGCAGAAACAAATATGCAACTTGCAATAATCACGCCCCATTTTATGACATCCATACCAGGATATACCAGGTCTATGCTGGTTATAATCATGATATGAACAAAATATATCAGAGTGCTCATTTTTCTCAGCCATTTAAACGATACTCTCGAAAGATTCAACTGCCATTCTTTTATCAAAGGGAACAAGCCAAATGCAATAACAGGAACACCCAAAGCCACATCCTTATGGGTTTCGAAATGCATCATTATAGAGCCAAGAATTATTAATGCAACACTGATAACCGTATATTGTCTATACTTGTACATACTAAAGAAGGAGCCTATAGAAAGATATGTAATCGCTAAACAAAGATTTGTTATTCCAAAATAATTGCCTTTATACAAATATGCTGACCACAACCAAATCTTATTAGGATTCTCCATCGAACCATAGTGAGTGTATGCTCTGTTAAAAAGATAAGCCAATACTGCTATGACAAGAAAACACCAAGGTTTTGCCCCCCCGTTTCGTAGTTTTATCAATAAAGGTAAAGCTATTAAAATACCCCAGAGATACCACAACACACCATATCCATTGAAAAAGATCTGGTATATATAAGTTAGAACATTTTCTATACACAGCCTATGGTTTAGCAGACTTACTGAAATAAAGTTTATCACACTCCAAGAAAGATATAATTGAAAAATTCTTTTCCAATATTTAAGAATACCATCTTTTTCATTTCGCTGCATTACAAAATAAGCAGAAGTTATAAAAAAGAAAGGCACAGCACTACGGATAAGAGAATATAAAGTATCTTGTAATAGTGACGGTTTCATACTATCTACAATGTATGTGTGAATAGTCACAACACAAAGTGCCATTATGAACTTAATCAAGTCTATTGAATTATAATTTTTCATTATTATTCCTCTTAAACTAAAAGCCCTTTGCAATCAATCCTCCTGGAGGACAAACTAAAATTTGCCATTCTGGTGCATAATGCCAGATAATTTTGCTAAATTGAAAATAAAACCAAACTACCATAACTAAAGAAATAATCATCAGCCATTGATTTCTTTTAGATACATTCGAAGAAATGAAAGGATATACAAATGGCATGAATGCCAATAACATCATAAAATAACGAATCTGGGCTAAAGGTTTGCTATACATAGATGCCACCGACAAAAGCAACAGCAAAGTAATATTTAAGATAAAAGCTTGTGCCTCACCAATTAACACATGTCTTTTTATCCATAATTGTCTAAATACAATAATAAACATAGGCAAAGCTATCACAAGAACCTGCGACATAACTAATTCGCTGGCCAAGTCAGTCTGTCCTTCTGACTCTGCAAAACGTTTCATACCATATCCTGCAACACCAGAATTATTTGATGCTACATTTTCTGCCATGCGTGGTCCATAAAGAATAAATGCAAACAACATTAAGGCGATAAAAGCCATCCACTTTTTATTCAAACGGCCTCGCAAAGGCTTTAGCAACAAGAATGGTAAAAATAATCCAGTAGAGGCATGGGTCAATATAGAACACAAAGCTATCAACCATAATCTGATTGTCATTTTTCCCTTTTCTGCATAAGAACCAAGGACATACATCATGATAGCTTGTGCAAAAAACTGCTTTTGTATTTGCATTGTATATTGGAAAAATAGGTAGAAAAAAGATAGAGTTATGACTCCGCAAACAATCGGATACTTTGGCATATCAATATTACGAAACACCTTGTAAAGTCCCAAATATATCATAAGATATTCTACAAATGTATATAAAGCCGCAAATAATGGATAATAACCAAAGGTTAGATAATAACCAAAATAGTTATAAACACCATTCATAAACTCTCCAGAAATATTAACCTTTCCAGAATCAACGTAATAATCGATGCCATAGATATAAATAAGTGACTTCAAAAATCCAATAACAGGAACATTCTTATATGCCACATAATAATTCACCTGGTCACCACTCGGGAGTTTTGTTGCATTAATAGCTCCCATGTAAATAGCGATGCATGCCATCAGTAACAAATAATCACCATACTTAGGTTCATTCTTTATCCATACCATATACAGTATGAATGGTAATCCTATGACAGGTGGAAGAACCAAGAACAGAACAAAATACCCGAGTAAATATCCCCAATTAATTGTTTCTTTATTATAACTTAAAGTTTCATCCATTTTTCTCTATTTATAAATGTAATACATAAATGCAAAACGAACTCTCTCTATATGATGACAAATTGTTATCACCATTTTTTTGATGGTAGATGAGGTTTTCTCATCTAATTTACTTGCTATCATTTTCGATAATTCTATATGCAGCTCTGAGTCTGGTAATTCCAACAAATGTTTTTTAATTAACATCATATCCTCAGTATAGTCTTTGTTGACCGCAGAAACAGTACCCTCGTATTTACGATAGCCATAAACACAAGCATCCTTATATACATTTCTATCAGAATAGAGAAGATAATCTGCCACAAAAGCAGCATCTTCCATAAGTCTGCAATGAGGTATAAACAGAATATGATTCTTTACTATAATATCCTTTCGGAAAAGACAAGTCCAGAGAAAATACTCTTTCATCAGAATCTTTTTGAAGAATTTCTCTGAATCCATCACCTTTCCATCATAACGCCTGCGAATCACCTGTTTCTTATTGATAAACACTTGTTTTCCTTGTTCATCAATAGGCAAGAAATCTGATTTAGCGAATGTAGCTTTGCTACTTTCCATTGCCTTTACTAAAATCATCAAGCCCTCGGGCATCACGATATCATCCGAATCAACGAAATAGATATAATCTCCATGAGTTTGTTCTAAGGCTACATTACGAGCAATCGAAACGCCTTCATTTTCCTTTGAGATAATATGTATTCTGTGATCTCTTTTTTCATAAGACTTCAGTATTTCCATACTTCCATCTTTACTTCCATCATCTACCGCTATCAATTCCCATTCCTGATAAGTCTGCCTCAAAATACTATCCAAGCACTGAGGTAGAAATCTTTCAGCATTGAATACTGGTAAAATGATGGATACCATCTTGTTTTGCATTATCAAAAATCTTTTACTAAGCCAAATCTACGTAAAATACTACGATAGAAATCTATTGTAGGTAAGCAATAACCAAAAGGTAATGCTACTTTCAATCTTCTATTCCATTCACGTAAACTCATTAACCTATTGCGTGTTTCATTTATATAGCTTAAAGGGGTATTTTGATGCCCCAAGGTATTAAAAAGATTCAGCCAATCCTCAGCTACCTTTTCAAAAGCGAAATGTCGTTCCATGAAATCATAGAAACCTTCAATACCATTCTTTTCGGCATTTAGCTGTTCTATAATACAATGGGCCAACTCATCTGTATTCTTATATAGGATTCCAGTCTTGTTATAGACCGTATTTCTAAAGCCTCCAAAATCAATAGTGGTGACCACACAACCCATAGCCTGCATTTCTAAGGCTGTAATACAGAAGGTTTCACTTACACCAGACGGATTTGGAACACCAACCTTAGTATGTTTCAACACATCATTTTTCTCTTCTCCAAGGACTCCCCAAAACTTTACAGAGGACAACATTTGTCCATTCTCATCCGTCAGATAAGGCATGAATTGATTTTCATAATTTTCTTCAGCAATGCCATATCTACCTAACTTAGCATTTCGGTCATACAGTTTACCGGATCCTATTACATTCAGTTTTGCATCAGGAACTGCCTTTAATACTTCGGGCCATGCCTTTGCCAACAAATGAAAACCTTTGTAATCAACAATGCTCCCTATATAGGTAACTTCATGTGGACGTTCAGAAATGGGCGGTAATCCTGCTTTAAGAGTCTTCATATACTTTACTGGCATACCATTATATATATAAGAAGACTTTAAGAAAGCTTTATGATCCCGATACATATTCAGCTGCTCTCGGCTCACGCAGATGATTCGTTCAACCTTAACATCTTTAGCTAAAGTAGTCAACTGTTTTCTTGGAATAAAGTTATGTGCCCAAATTAACAACTTCGTTGAAGTACCAGATATGGCATTACGAGCTTCCTCATACCATGAAGGCTCATACTTCAAGAGCAAATAATCCGGTTTTGTCTGATTTACCAAATCTCTAATATCTGCTATTTTAACTACATGCAAATCTGGTGAAATCAAATCTATCTCATTAGCTCCCACAACAATTTCTACATGCTGGGGATGCAGCTTCTGAATATAATGAGCGGTAGCTTGGATGATATATTCTGTACCACCAATACCAGGATTACCATGTTCTAAATCACGGCAATCTATATTTTTCAAGCCCTTATTGGGCAGATAAAATGCAACTTTCATTAATGTTTTAGTTGTTGAATCCATATTAAGAAATATGTAAATATTCCACTAATAATTTTAGGCGATCTGAAAGATTTATTCCATATTTTATATGAGGTTGGAATATCAGACTTTTCAAACCAAGAGCTTTCATATTTCAAGTGCTTAATACCAGAAAATCGTTTCATATAGAACCAAAAACCGAACTGTTTAGCAGTCATTGTATAATAAATCACGATTTGTCGCATAAAGAGTATATAAATATCTTTATTCTCCCACAAATCAGGTCGTTTCACAATTTCATCATGAAAAATCTGAAGGGCAATCATATTTGATTCATTGATAAGTCGCTTCTTTGAATCCGACATGATAGAATGTCCATTATACCTATAATAATATAATTCTTCAGCTAAAAACGCTATTTTACTTGCATTCAAGCACAATTGAAAAGTCCATGGTGCATCTTCATTAAGAATTCCATCACAGAAATATAATTGATTTTGTTCTATAAATGACCGTTTTAATAGCTTACACCAGGGAGCTACATTAAACCAACATTCTGCTAAAGCATGAATACATGCCCCATTACCTTCAAGAACATCAACTGGCGAACATAAATGTCCCCCAAGACCTTCATTTTCTTTATCCGAATAATGGTCACAGACGACAAAATCTGCATCAGTTTCTTCCATACGCTTCACCAAGTAATCTATGCATTCAGGTTTTAGCATATCATCACTATCTAAACAGAAAATATAATCACCTTTTGCCGTTTGCATCGCATGACTACGAGCAGCAGCAACCCCCTGATTATGCTCATGATGGATAAGTTTGATTTCTAATCCGTCCTTATGAGTACTTGAGATAAAATCATTGATAATATCCACACTCTTATCACCGCCACAATCATCAACGAGCACAAGTTCTATGGATGGATAAGTTTGATTAATAACAGACTGTATGCAGTCTCCTATATATTTTTCCACCTTATATACAGGTGTAACAATTGAAACTTTCTTCACTTTTTTATCAAATTAATGACCTTAAAAATTGAGGTTCTTATTAGAATACGTATTTTATCGATAACAATAATAACTGCAAAAACAATTACGCTTGATAACAAGTATGGAAGAACTTCAAATTCGCCCCCCCACGCAATGTACAAATCATTAAAGGAAACCTGACCAAAACCGCTTTCAGAAAGCAAATAAACCGAAAGGGTACTTAATGCAACATAATTGATGAATTTATTATGAAAGTGATATTTTTCAATCGTAATGACCAAAAATCCTACAATGAGAATATTCAATATATTATCGTAACTTCCTATAATAACCTTGATGCCTACGTGTTGAAAAAGATAGCAAGCAGAAACAAGACTCAACTGAATTAAAAGCAAAATCAAAAAACACCATACACTATGTTTCTTTAGAAGCTCCGGCAGATATAATCTCATCCAACGTGCAACAAGGTAAATCATCATGAGCGTTGCAAAACCTCCGCCAACAGAATGACTGGAAATAACACCTCCAAAATCTACAGCATAGAGACTTAAGATTGCAAGGAGAAGTTGTTTAGAATCCAGACTTGCAATCATAGAGTTTAATGCCGGAGAGATCAACATGACCATTAAATAGGACACCATAAACCAATAATTGTTGATAGCCAGTAATTCATAAAATGGTGGACGATTTCCATTTATCAACCAAAGTCCGACGAAAGAAACTATACCATAAAAGAAACATTGCTCCACAATTCCCCCAAATCTACCCCATTTAAACTTAATGCCATAATATCCAGATATAAACATAAAACAAGGGACTCCAAGGTATCCTATATATTGGAATATCATTTCTTTCCATAAATTAACATCTTCCGCTATACGAGAATTTTCTACTGCATATAAGTTGAAATTACGGGAAAGATAATGGAACATAACAATATCTATCATTGCTATGATTCTTAGCAGTTCTATCGAACTATTTCTTTTTTTTGTCTGTACCATATATCAAATAGGTAATTAATTACTTAACAAAGTGTAAGGTGTTTTTTAGAATCAGCAATTATTTTATTTGCCTCTTTCACGAAATCGTAATATTTATAACTGTATGCCCATTCATAAAGAACAAATGGCTGATCCTTAAATTCTGGCATATATATTACAGAATTACATTTGGGATGTTTCTTAGCTGTAAAACATACCTTATGTTCAAATGGCATTTTATCAAATTCTTCTATCAAATCATCAGAGCACCCGAAATCTGTATCAGAGAACTTAACTATCATATTGTTCCAATTTATACGTCTCATTCGGCGATTCCATTTATCAAGCGCCTCCTCCTCCAAATGATAATGCATAAATACAATTTCGATACCTGTATCTCCCAATACTCCTAAAATATATTGAGCAGGAACTATATTCTTGTATTTTGATTGTTCATGTTTGATAAATCTAAGAGGTTGGGATAAATTATACTTCAAATTACGGAGCAAAGCGATATATTCCGGCGCATACATATATAAGCCTATAAAAGGAGAATTATACTTTATCCTGCAAGACTGATACATAAAGCCTCCCCAACAATTATTACTTATAATCGTAACTTGCTTATTGCGTATAGCCTGATGGCGCAAGATTTCTTTATATGCATAATATGAAGATCTTGCTTCATCAACTAAAGAGCATCTGATACTTATCAAAAATAGTCTAAACTTAATCTTTGTTCTAACCGATGCCCCTTTCAGATAACTCCATTTAAAATTCTTTTTAAACTTAAGTAAACTGTTATTCAATAGTTTATATGCTACTGCTTGATCTTTTTTGTCTAATTGCAAGATACGATTCTTTTTCATATCCCGACAAGTTACATAGAAATCATTATAGATATTCAATATAACCTCTTTATCCAAATGCTCATATTCAGCAAGCCAAAGCAACTTTTCATTGGTCACTAAATAATCCATCATTTTTAATGACGATTTTCTCGTGATAGAGTTCGGATCAATACGATATTGATAGCAAGCAGAACACAATGCAACTTTGTTGCTCTTTAAATACAATAAGCGTGTAATATACTCATCAGAATTAAACTTGCTATATGATGCCTGTTGTACTGTATAGTATTTCTTTGCCAATGTAGTTCTTATCATCTGCCATCCATGAAGTTGCCATGGCAGTGTCATTGCAAAAGCTTTCTTGCCATCTTCTATAACTAAATCAGCCGACAGATGATGCTGTACAAACATATTGGGCAGTTTTTGGGTGTTGCCATATCCAAACTCCACATCAGGTACAATACTATCCGCATTAGTTTCTTCCGCTCTTGCCAGCATCTTCTCCACATAATTAGGAGCATACGCATCATCACTATCTAGAATTGATACATATTCTGTATCAGCAATTTCTATAGCACGGGCACGGGCCACTGCTGGACCTGCATTCTCCTGGCAAATTAATTTGATACGTGAATCTTTCTTGCAATATTCCTCAACAATAGCTTTTGAAGAATCCGTAGAACCATCATCAATACAAATTAATTTCCAGTTATTGCTTGTCTGAGCCAAAAGTGAGACAATTGACTCATGCAGAAATCGCTCTGCATTGTATATCGGCATTAAAACTGTTATTTCCATATTATGTTCTCTTATTAGTCCACAAACTTGGGCAAGTTTTTTCAAAAAATTGCCCTAAACAATAACTAATACAAGTTGCTACTATCGCTAACAACAAAGCTAATAATGGCATATCTTGTTTAATCTCTAATCCTGTGTGTACATCTAACCCTAACCACTTTTCCATACGAATACCCAAAGCTATTACTAAGAAATACAATATTTCTAATATAGCAAAATGAAAGCCCAAGACATGCAATGACTTTTTTCCTAAATTACTTAGGGATTTAGTTATCTTAGGGAATAATCGACAACAAATTCTTGAAATTGCCAATATCAAGAATATTCCTGAAAATGCACCAACGAATAGAGAAAATGGATTAGGAACTATCAGATTCTCAACATTGAGGTAATCTAAGTTGCCAATAGCTAATATCACTAATCCAAACACCCCGATAAGCAGATAATACTTTCTTTTGTAAAAGAATAGCTGATATAAACTCCTATTTGCTTCATAACTCTCATCCTTTATCAGGTGAATTTTACTTTGATAGAAAATCATACCGAGTAGAAATATCGGAAGCATAAATAGAGATTGCACAAAATGACAAGGCATTTGAATATTATTAGCTTTCAAGCCATAAGCAACCGCCAGAGACACGAATCCTAACAAAAGTTTAGAGATATATCCTCCTGCAAATTTAGATATTAAATAGGACAAAAGAAATATAGTCCATAAGGACAATAAGAACCATAATGCACCTATCTGCAATCCTGGCAAATTTCCATTTCGCAATGCAATTGGCAACGTTAACAACATACCAAAAGCCCAATAAATAAGCATTGGAACCAATAATCTTTTTGTCTTATTTAATACAAAATCTTTCAAATTTTTCTTAGTAGAGAAGAAAAAACCAGAAACAAAAAAGAAGAAAGGCATATGGAACAGATATACTCTATCTTTGAACCAAGAATAAAAAAATGTATGTCCCAATACCATCAAAAAAATACATATGCCTTTGGCTATATCTATCGTAGAATCTCTATTTTCCATTTTTTAGTTTACTTAAAAATCACTTTCCATCTATCACACAATGGTATTCATTATATCATGAAAATACAGTACCACTTAGTATATCGTCAATAAGGACTATCACTTGCATGATAAAAAACTTTTTATATGTCTTTCAATCTTTTCCTTGTAATTGAAATAAATACTTAAAAACAATGCCGTTATATCTTGTCTCTTTATAACATAAGACAAAACCTTCTGTTTTTCTTTTTCTTTAGCGAATTGAATAGCATACTCATTACTTTCAGGAAATACTTGTCTCCATGTTTCAAAATTTCTAAAAGGAGGCTTTAACAAGTATTCTTTAGCTATTAATTTTAATTCCAACAAGGCATCATTGAGAGGCTGCAATAAACCTGATTTTATAATTTCATGTTCAAAAGCGGCAACAATATCTATAACATCAAGATATTTCTTTTCATTGTTAACCTTAGTGACTGAATTTAAATTCTGTTGATTGTAATGATAAAGTATCTTATCGCAATAGCTAATTTTCTCAGCATATAATGCACAAGAATTGACCACAATAAAATCATCCCATATTGTCAAGCCCACAATAGGTTTTATGTGATGTTCTCTCATCAAAGAAGAACGAATCAGTTTATTCCAATATACTCCCCACATTCCACCAACCATCTGCGCCTTCAAGTAAGTTACTTTATCCAAATCCGGCAGAGGAAATATAACCTTTACTGTCTTGTCGGAATACACCATATCATAATTACAATATACAATATCAGAGTCGTTGGCTTTAGCACACTTCCATAATTCATCCAAATAAGAGGGTACCATCCAATCATCGGGGTCATAAGAAATAAAATATTCACCTTGCATTTCCTCAAATCCCTTTAGCCTTGCCGCAGAAACTCCTTGATTTTGCTGATGAAAGACTTTAATTCTTTTATCTTTCTGTGCATAACGATTGCATATAGCCAACGAATTGTCTTGTGAACCATCATCAACTAATATGAGTTCATAATGCTTAAATGTTTGTTGTTGTATGGAAGATATTGCTTTATCCAGATATTGCTCAGCATTATATACTGGCATTACAACACTTATCTTAATATTATTATTCACTTTGCTTAAATATTATCTCTTTCTATTAAGTTTTAATATAGCTTTTATCTGATGTCTGAACTGCCAATATTTCCCATTAAGCAAGACATACCAATTTATCCCATGTTCCAATGCCCAATATTTCAGAATAAATTTTCCTGTGAATTTTCTCCAAACTTTATTCATTTCAGGGAAAGAGATTCGCCATAGCTCTACTCTTTCCTTTGAGACTATATGAAGTATGAATTCATTTTTAATCCAAAATTTAAGCCATAACAGATCACTTTCATATATTTGAGACTTTCCTGAAAGCTTTAAATGTTTCTCTATCATTCTTACAGCCTTCACTCTGCATTCATTGAACGATATTTGATGTTTGTCTGTTGCCGTAAGTGATTCCTCGTTAGTTTTGACATAATGGTACAGAGGTTGTTGTACAAAAGCTATTCTGTTGCAATATAAGGCATAGGAAACAGAAAATGGAACATCTTCCCAATACCGCAAATGCTCAAAGAAATCGATGCCATTCTTGCGAATGATTTCTGTTTTAACCAATTTATTCCATACAACACACCATGTGCGACCATGCATCAAATCACTCACATAATCGCTAATTTGCTCTCGTTTACAAACTTCAATATGACTGCTATGTCCCGAATAATCTTCAAAATAATTACAGATTGCCAAATCTGCATTCTGTTTTTGCAAATTGCCAATTAGACATTCTAACCAATTCGGCTCTACCCAATCATCACAATCTATAAAGATTAAATATTTACCACAGACTTTACTCAAACCATAACGACGTGAACCGCTGAGGCCTTTATTTTCTGTATGAAACACTTTTACATTGACAGTGGGGGGGGTAACTATCTATAATTTTTGCCGTAGAATCTGTACTTCCGTCATCAATTATCAACAATTCAAAATTCTGATAAGTTTGGGCGAGAACTGACTCAACGCAACGCTTTATATACTTTTCGCCATTATAGACATTTAATATTATTGATATCATATTTTGTTGAGAATTCTATTATTATCTATTAAAAAATATAGTAAACGATATAAGATTCTACTAAATAATCCCATTAACGTCTTACAAGAAGAATGAGTAGCTTTGCGCCTTGCAGCCAAGAACGCTTTTACAATGTATAGATTAATTGGAATTGATTTTAAATAATCATCTTCATTCAAATAGCCAATATGTTCTTGAAGGATAGAGTCAAGGCATTCAATTTGCATTGCAGAATATGGACGAGAAATATTACGAGAAATACGTTCTACTAAATCTTTATAATTCAAATGATATTGCAAGGAATTCACCCCATGCATAATTCCATTGGGATTCTCTCTATATATGTAAGTATCCTCAAAACAAAAGGCAATCGTACGTATATGTTTTGCCAAAATGAAATTCCACATCTCATCTTCATGCACGAGACCCTCTTCAAAAAACAAATTTTCATTTATAACTAATGCCCTTTTTATCATTTTATTCCACGACGTGAGTGGAATGATATATCTTGCTAACATCGCCTGCATAATCCAATGCCTATCGGATGAATAACAAGGAAGTTGTTTACCTTGTAATGATAACCAACTGCGATGACTCTTTGTGCTTCCCTGAACCATTTCCACACCAGGATATTTCTCGGCCAACATCACAAGTTTTTCAATACAATCTGGAGTTATAGTATCGTCACTATCTAAGAAATACAAATAATCACCCTTTGCTTTTCGAATACCCGTATTTCTTGCTCCGGATAATCCTTTGTTTTGCTCATGATGAACAATACTAAACTGTATAGGACCATTGTATTCAGCAATCAACTTTTCCAGTACAGCCACGCTGTCATCCTGCCCACAGTCATCCACAAAGATGCATTCTATCTCACCCTTGTAGGTCTGTGCTGCAATGGAGTCAAAACACTCCTTTATATATTGTTCCACATTATAAACAGGAACGATAATAGATATCTTCATAGTCCTTAAAGCGTTTTTTTACTTCCTTTTTATAATAGTCTTACAATAGACCAAGAAACAATAGAAGCGATACAACAATTCATCAATTTTGCCAACATATTCAATAAAATGACAAAACGAAAGATTAGGCAAGTATCTCACAATTTCATCTCGTATGGTTTGGCGGTGCTCACCACTTATTGTTAGCATCAATCCTCTTTGATATGAATTCATATTGTCTTTACGCTTCTCAAAAGAAATCATAAAGTCCTTAAACCATTGATCATAAAGTTGTGTTGCATATTCCTTTGTATAGGCTTTCTTCTCATCATTTTTGCCAAATGTTATGTTTACATCAGATATTCTAAAGGAGAACAGCACATCTTTAGTATTTGCCACACCATGGGCACTCAACTTCATGACAGTAGCCCTATCACTGAACCACGCCAATGGAAAGTCAATAAAGCCTCCTATTGCTTTAAGAGCTTTCAAACGGAATGTATAATTTGCAATACACTTGATGGAATTATGCAAATACATCAAGTTTACAAACTCTAAAGAGTCTGTAAACTCTTGATAAATACCATCATAAAAAGCAAAATTACGATTTTCATTTACCATCTTACATCTTGCCCTTATCAAATCGACCTCAGGATACTTTACAACCAACTTGTCAACTTCCTCCAAGAATGTTGGTTCATAGACATCATCATCGCTGGCAAGGATAAAATACTCAGTATCACACATATCCACCAGAAGATTCCAATGCGACACGAGGCTCTTGCTTCCCATATTCACCTCATTACGTCGATATGTAAAGCGATCATCATCTCCACACACCTTATTATATATAGACTTTAAATCGTGCGGTGAGCAATCATCTGATACCAACACCTTGAAATCTGAATAAGTCTGTGATTTTATACTTCTCAATGCCTCCTCGAAGAAGTCGGGCTTATAGGCAGGGAGAAGAAATGTATATTTTACCATATTAAAATTATAGTTTTAACCAATTATTTTTTATCCATTTATTGCAATAAGCAATTTCACATGTCACTACCATTGCTACAATGAAGTAAGCAATCCACCATCCCTGTCGCGAATATTCTGTGATAACAGGAAATTCTGCAAGCCTGTCTATTGGCAAATCATAGATACCTATAACCAATAATGAAACCAGTTTGAAAGCAAGGAAATGCCATGTAAGAATAGTAAGAGTATTCTTACCTATGAAATCCAAGGCTTTAGCACAGATACCATGCGAAGATTTCATCTTATCAAACAAAGAATAGAAACTCCATGAAGCAAGTACTGCGGTTATTATATATGGAACAAACCGCTTGTTACTATATGAATTCTGATCCATAGCCATATTCCAAACAAAGGAGCCTATTAATGTTATTGATAGTGACAAAGCTATTTGCCAATATTTGAAAGGTTTTATCCTAAACTTCGCAAGAATATAGCCGATGTATATCAGTAAGGCTGCAGCAAAAGCTTGTGTTGAAATTTTAAAGAAGGGAATCTGCCAGTACGTTTTATTTAAAACAGTACATATAACTATCAAAATTGCCCCCCCACATAGCGGTTGCTTCACATATCGAATCACAAGCCATACAATGAGAGATCCGAAAAACAAAGCATTCATAAACCAGTAGCCACCGAGAAGTTGCTCATGACCCTGCATCTTGGCTATTATAGATGTTGCAAGGCCTAAAAACTCCGAGGGAGCATAGAGATGGGATACATATTCCTTCCAACCATATTGATCGCTATAAAGATGCAGGTTGAAACATACATTGTGCAGTAACAGGAATAGTAAACTCCATTTCACATACGGCCAATAGATACCCTTTACCTTATTATATAAATATTGCCGAGGAGCAGAAAGGTATTTTTCTTTAAAGCAATAGCCTGAAGCGATAAAGAAGAGAGGCATGTGGAACATATAGATGAAAGAAATTTCATGATCAATGATACCAGAATGCCCTAACACCATAAGAGATATTCCTAATGCTTTCAGATAATTGACAGAAGTGTTATAAGCTTTCATTATATATGAGTTTTTTGAACGAACTCAACAAATTTATCCATACCTTTTTGTGCAATAAGTTTTGCTTTCTTCTGAGCATCAGTATCAGGCTTCAATGAAGGAATCAACTTTCTAATTTGCTCTAAACACTTCTCTTGGTTCTCTTCTGAATCCAGAGTTTTACTAAACTCTATGCACCATTCAGTTTTACCCAATGTTTCAAGCAGACCTGCCATCTTATGCTCATAACTCAAAGCAATACAAGGAACGGCTTGATTGAGAGCAAAGACAATAGAATGATAACGAGCTCCTATCACATATTTTGCTTTACTGATAAGTGTTTGCTGGATATCGCTGCTATAGCAGTCTGCAGTAATGATGATGCGGCTATCATTTTTAGCTTTAGCTAAGTCACGGAATAGTTCAACATCATTTAAAGCATATTCTCGTCCACAGAACAACTGAGGCAACATCAATATATTTAATTCTGGATTGGCTGCCCATATCTCATTCATTACTTTACAATAGAAATTGATAACAGTCTCATGACTGATTCTTCCTTTATAAGCATAATGCCAAAGCAGATAGTTAGGAACAAAAACCATATAAGGCTTATCACCGACAACTGATTTTAACTCATAAGGAATCTCTACCTTTGGGGAATCTAAGAAAGCAGAATCGATAGTAGAAATATATGGAACTTTCAACTCATCTGCCAACAATTCAGTTTTATGGTCACGAATAGATAGATATCCGAAATAATGCAGCATGTCAAGACTAATCTTCTTAAACTGACGATTGCGCTCAGTTTCTGTTGGGAAAGGTCCAAAAGAACGTCCATAGTATGCCAAAGGGCGTTTAAACAGTTGTGCCAAACGAAGATGATAGAGATGATTCCAATCTTGGAAACCTCCCATACAAATACCTCCAGGAGCACAAACTACGACATCCGCCCACTTATATATACGCTCCGTCCATCGGTATGTAGGATGCCATTTCCATAAGCATGTATGATTTGTAAATACGTCATGATTACGAAAACGAGGAAATTTAATACATCCTTGCTGTTCACTAAAGTATTCTACACGTTTATCCTTAACAGCATATTGTCTATAAGACTCTGAAAGCCAAGCCTCGTGCATAACTTTAATATTAGCATCTGGGAAACGCTTCAACAGTGTACGTATAAGCCCCTTGTGAGCTGATTCATCACCACGATTAAATGGTGGTTGATTTATTATTAATATGTTCATAATAATTTAATGAAAAGTATTAGTTAAGTTTATATCCTTTCGGGTAGAAACGGCTACTCTAAATTTATCTTGAAGATTACCAAAAGCAATAATTACAATCGGCACCTCATTTTCTGGTATACCAAATTTTTCTAAGCCTTGCAATTTTTCATATTCAAATCCACATGACAAAGGAATACATCCTAAACCTAAAGAATGCAATGCGTTGATCAGATTCATCGCATATAAACCGCCATCCACATATGCTTGATGTACTTCATAAGAAAGAAAAGCTTTCAAGTTTGCTGTCACTAATATAGAATATCTCAATTCATTTTCAAATCCGTGACACCCCCCTTGCCAATTCATCAATTCAACGCTTTTATCATCTGTAAAAACGTGAGTTTTCCATCCTTGACGATTACATGCAGAAGGTGTTCTTTGTGCTAATTCCAAGGCTTTAATAATTATATCCTTTTCAACAGGTTCTTTAGAGAAATACCTTATAGAATGACGGCTAAAAAGAAGAGATTCAAAATTTGAATTACATCTAGCAAGTATTGACTTTTTTGAAACATCTTGAATTCCTGCTTTTGATTGTATTTCAGATGGTTTAAAATGCTCTGAAAGTTTATTAAACTCACTCTTAATTCCATCAACTTTAACTCCATTTGCTTCTGTATATTCTATATATTGTTTTATAGTAGAAAGAGGATATTTTAAAAATTCCTTATCTCTATCAGAATATAATTCGAAATACTTTTGGAGACGTTTTAAGAGATTTGCTACTTTTTTCTGACCAAATCCTTTTCGAGGATTACGCATAGACATTCCCTTTTCTATGACATGGTTTTCACGCAATAATGTATATTGCATTTTTTCCATATCCTCATCAGTATGATGAGAAGCATTATATTTACTTAAAAGCAAATAAAAATGATATGCCTCTTTAATAAATCTCTTCTCCATCGATATTTCAGAATGCGGGAAAATCAATCTCATAAGGATTGATCCAATTTTTCTTTTAAATTTTGACAACATAATACTTAAGATTTATTTTTTATCATTGATATGGCGTCAGCATATATAGATTTAAACCATAATCTCGAGGTTAAAATATACATCACTATGCCGACACATACACTTAATATAAAGTTTATATAAATATTAATTTGAAGCAATGTTACTATATAGACAACTATGCCCATTGCTCCAGCATTTATCAATAAGGGTAAGATATCTTTTAATTGAGTAATAACAGGAACTTTCAAAGCTTTACTTGTAAAATAGGTATTTATTGAAAAACAATATATATAAAAAATATTAAAACCTATACACATTCCTACCACCCCAAAAGGAATGGCACCAAATATAGAAATTAAGCCCATAGAACGTTTTAAAATTTCAAGTTTCAAGACAAGATCTGTTCTACCAACTACTTTCAATACACTTAAATGAATATAGCTAATAGGTTGCCAAATTAAAGCACAAGACAACAATTGGCACAACAGAATACATTCATACCATTGTTCATTAAGCAATATTTTTATCAAAGGAGTTGCCGTAGCACAAAGCCCTATCATTAATGGAAATACAATAAAAGCTGTAGTCTTAATCATCTTTCGATAAATAGCAATCAAACGTGCTGGATCATTATTAATCTTACTTAAGACCGGAAAAGTAACACTACCTAAAACTCCACTTAAATTAGTTGATGGCAAGGAAGCAAATCCCTGAGCTCTGGAATAAAGGCCTAATTGTCTTGCACTAAAGAATTTACCTATTACCAGAGGATATAAGTTATCATATACCTGTTGAATCAAAGAGGATGCTAAGATTTTTGAACCATAACTCCATAAATATTTAAAAGAATCTTTTGAAAATTCTAACGTAGGACGCCATCCAGCCAATATCCACAACAAGATTCCATTTAAGAAATTACCTGCTATTTGTTGAAATACCAAAGCCCATACACCATATCCGCAATAAGCTAAGAATATACCAACTACTCCAGAAAACAAATTTGTTATTACAGCCAGTTTTGCTGGCGTTTTAAAGTCTAACCTGATTGCAAACTGAGCGCTTTGAACAACACATAAAGAATTAATGATAACCCCCAAACCTACGACACGCAAAACAGATGTCAAAAGTGGCATGTTGTAAAACTCTGCTATGAATGGAGCTGATATAAACAGCAAACAATAGCCGATAAGACCAATCCCTATATTGAAGAAAAACTCTGTAGAAAAATCCGTTTGAGTTCTATCTTGTTTAGCTATAAGAGCTTGCGAAAAGCCACAATCAATAAAGACTTGAACAACGCATAAAAAAACAGTTAACATACCTATCACTCCATAGGCATCTGGTGAGAGCAATCTGGCCAATATAAGGCCAAATACAAATCTCATTCCTTGATTGGCGAAATTACTTGCCGCACTCCAATATAATCCTTTTTTTGTCTTTTGTTTTAAATTATCCTGTGTCATAAATTAATAATATACAACTATTTTTTATACCTTTTTTTAGTACTCAATTTAGGGCATAGCCCTTTGTATAGGCACTTTTGCAAGTGCCTATATATTGAGTTATTAAACAATACTGCGTTAAATTAATATTTAATCGTCTGTAAATCAATAACTTATATTAAGAAATGCTTATGAAAACTTAACTATAAAAAGTTGGTCAAGTCACTGATTTTCAGTAACTTTGCAAATCACGACAAACGCAAAATTATATGAATACAGGACTTGACCAATATATGGATATCTTTAAAGATGCAGTTGAAGATTCGGCTGCAAAGTTAACAAAAAGTTTCGA
>ENA-OQNN01000472-OQNN01000472.1-human-gut-metagenome-genome-assembly--contig:-NODE-472-length-41192-cov-8.405674_pt1 | contig 41192 bp, 37 predicted proteins | sample MGYA00242624_ERZ504870 | MGnify/ENA primary metagenome ERZ504870 (study PRJEB26092, sample SAMD00036379) | human gut metagenome | host: Homo sapiens | study: EMG produced TPA metagenomics assembly of... | reverse complement strand
TGTCTGATTATATACAAAACGGCAACAGCCAAATGTTTTTGCAATCTGTATTTTCTGCTCATTATTTGGATATATTCTATATTTATATGCCTTTAACATCCACTGTCACCTTCTTTCTCAACCTTGAATTTTGGATTTTTATCTGTCATCTTTCCAGCTCACGATCAGCCCTGCAAGCAGGAATACCACCCCTGCTCCGGCAGAGATACATCCCATCCAAAGGAATGCCTTCAGATTCACATCAATCGTACGTCCAAGTATTCTGTCCGTCAGTAAGCTGAGTACCTTATTTCCCATAAGTCCGATTCCCGGAGCAAAGATAATACCGCAGATCAGACCTTCTACACCAAGCGAAAAGAGACCTCTGTATCTTGGATAGCCCAGTAGAATCGTCAGAACCGCAAGAATCAGGATTGCTGTTCCCGCTGCCACTCGGCACGGTATGGACAGTAATACAGTATAAAGCTTTGCAACCTTTCCCTGTACCGTACTGCTATCATTCATATTGTCATACAGGTTTGAAGCATAGCTGTTCAACACATCCTGCACATCAACCAGTTCTTCTTTCAACTGCTGTTTCATCATTGCCAGCATATCGTCACTTAATTCCGGATTCGTATCCTTAATTTCCTGCATACTGTCATCCAGAATCCGATTCAGTTCTTTTGTTACATCTACGTCTTTGTACGCTTTTCCGCTGGAGAGATCCTCTGTTATCTCGTTCATGACCTTTTGTGTAATTGCCTGTACTTCTCCGTTTTTCTCGATCTTGTTCTGTATCTTTGCGATCCATTCCGTATCATCCGCTCCTGCATAACCGAATACCGCATCCATCATCCGGTGTGAAATTGCAGTATTGACTCCTGCCTGACTGATTGCATCCACCAATACCTTTTTTGCCAGAAAACTTGATCCCAATACCGTTACACTTATGATAAACAACAGTCCGATCAGTACATTTAATATTCTTTTGCCAATTCCCATAATTTGTTTCCTTTCCTTTTTATTTATGCTGCCACACTACATTCCAAAGTTTCCAATGAATTTATTGTCTACTCTTATTAATTAGTATGATATACTATATGGAGATGATTATCAACAACCAGCAATTAAAGGACAACTATAAATGAATACAGATAACCAAAATCAAAAAAGTTTCATTGATAAATTGCACAAGGAACATACACTTACCAAAGAAGAATGGATCATACTGATCGAGGGTCGCACTCCGGAACTTTCCGAATATCTCTTTTCTCTGGCACGCAAAGAGCGCCACCGCTATTACGGACATGACGTCTACGTGCGCGGACTGATCGAATTTACCAACTATTGTAAAAATGATTGTCTCTACTGCGGCATACGAAAAAGCAATGGAAACGCACACCGGTATCGTCTGTCAGAAGAAGACATCCTGAATTGTTGTAGAGAAGGATATAACCTTGGCTTCCGTACCTTTGTCTTGCAGGGTGGAGAAGACGGATATTATACAGATGAACGCATCATCCATCTGATCCGGATGATCAAAGAGCAATATCCCGACTGCGCCATCACCCTCTCCATCGGTGAAAAATCAAAAGAAAGTTACCAGGCTTACTTCGATGCAGGCGCCGACCGTTATCTTCTGCGTCATGAAACTTATAATCACGAACATTACAGACAGCTTCATCCATCAAACCTTAGTCCCGGCCACAGACAGCAGTGTCTGCGTAACTTAAAGGACATCGGTTATCAGGTCGGCTGCGGATTCATGGTGGGATCGCCTTATCAGACACCGGAATATCTGGCGGAAGATATGCTTTTCATGAAAGAACTGAATCCACACATGATTGGAATCGGTCCGTTCATCCCACACCATGATACCCCATTTGCCGGAGAAGCTGCGGGAACACTGGAACTTACCTTATATATGCTTGGTCTGATTCGTCTGATGATTCCAAAGGTTCTGCTTCCGGCCACAACTGCACTTGGAACCATCCATCCGAAAGGACGTGAACTCGGAATCCTTGCCGGAGCCAATGTCGTAATGCCAAATCTCTCACCGACGGAAGTCCGGAAAGATTATCTTCTATATGATAATAAGATCTGTACCGGAGATGAATCCGCCCAGTGCAGACATTGTCTGGAAATGCGGATGAAATCCGTTGGATATCAGGTTGTAACAGACCGTGGAGATTCCCTGAATATTTAATCATTGAAACAATACCGCAGATTCATACAGTTTTAACATTTTTATATGGTCAGCTTTACACATAGCTGTCAGAAAGCGAGGAATACATCATGAGTTTAAACAGCACCCCCTCTTCAGAACGTACACATATCGGAATCTTTGGCAGGCGTAATGCCGGAAAATCAAGTCTGATCAATGCACTTACCGGACAGAATCTGGCAATCGTATCCGATGTACGCGGAACCACGACCGATCCGGTGTTCAAAGCCATGGAACTACTTCCGCTTGGTCCGGTTGTCATGATTGACACTCCAGGTCTCGATGACACAGGAGAACTCGGAAAACTTCGTATCCAGAAAGCCTATCAGGTCTTGAACAAGACAGATATTGCTGTACTTGTAGTTGATGGAACCACCGGAATCACCCCACAGGACAATGCAATTCTTACACGTATACAGGATAAAAAAATTCCTCTCCTGCTCGTCCTCAATAAAGCTGATCTGGTATCCGAACATGTACACCAGGAAATGATCGTATCCACACACCTGAAATATAAGATTCCTCTGGAAAATATTCTGTGGACCAATACCACAGAACATCTTCATATTCATGAACTGAAGGAACGGCTCGGATCTCTGGTTCCTTCTGAGGATTCTTCCAGATTCATTGTGCGTGATCTTGTAAAACCCGGGGATTTTGTCGTGCTGGTGGTTCCGATCGACTCGGCGGCACCAAAGGGAAGACTGATTCTTCCGCAACAGCAGACGATCCGTGATCTTCTCGATGCCGGTACAACTGCCATTGTGGTAAAAGAGACGGAACTTAAGAGCACTCTGGACTCACTGGGCAAAAAACCTGCGCTTGTGATCACCGACAGTCAGGCATTTAAAGAAGTTGACAAAGATACACCTTCTGATATCCTTTTAACTTCATTTTCTATCCTTTTTGCAAGATACAAGGGGAATCTGGAAACAGTTGTCAGAGGCGCACGTGCATTAGACACACTGGAAGACGGAGATACCATTCTGATCAGCGAAGGCTGCACCCACCATCGTCAGTGTGACGATATCGGTACTGTCAAACTGCCTCGCTGGGTATGCGAATATACCGGAAAAGACGTGTCCTTTGAATTTACCAGCGGAACCGAATTTCCTCTGGATCTGACCCGCTATAAGATGATCATCCATTGTGGTGGATGTATGCTGAACGAGCGTGAGATGAAATACCGCCTGAAATGTGCCGATGATGCAGATATCCCGATCACAAATTACGGCACTGCGATTGCATACATGAAGGGAATTCTGGAACGGAGTATCGAGATATTCCCACAATTACGAAAATAAACGAACGCTTTATATATAAAGGAGATTTTTATGCAGATCAGAAAAGCGACAATGAATGACCTCCCGGATATCCTTGCAATCTATGCCTATGCCCGGGAATATATGAAAGAACATGGAAACCCTGACCAGTGGAAGGACAACTATCCTCCGTTAGAACTGACTACACAGGACATCCGTTCCGGCTGCTTACATGTCTGTATCATCCGGGCAAATGACCGGGAACGGATTGGCGGTGTATTCTATTTTCATCCGGAAGAAGATCCCGATTATCTGAACATTGACGGTTCCTGGTTGAATTCCTGCCCTTATGCCGTTGTTCACAGAGTTGCCACAGCACCGGACACGAAAGGCATTGCCACCTTCTGCCTGAACTGGGCTTATGAACAGTTTCCAAATATTAAGATTGATACACACGATGATAATATCCCGATGCAGCATCTGCTCGCCAAATTAGGCTTCACATGCTGTGGGCATACTACATTGAAAAGCGGTGATAGCCGCCTGATCTATCAGAAAGCTGAATAAACTCAGCAGAGAAGCAGTTACACAGGGATAATTTTTTTGGATTTTACTGTGCTAACACCTTCTCAACCTCTTCTATCGGAAGTCTTATTGCTCACTTTAGATTTCCTACAGATTATCTTAAGATTTTTCATATTTTCTTTAGCCTTATAACACAAATTAGAAACATTTGCCATGTATTATATAATCATCAACAACAAAGAAGTCACTCAGGTATCAGAAATATGAAGCAACTTTTATCTGATCTGGCTTCGCCTAAAAAATCCTTCGGTTATTTAATAAAAGCTAACAACCGAGTTTATATATATCATTTTTCTTTTTCATAACTTTTTTCCTTTTGGGCATCCGGTGTGGATGCCCATTTTTAATACTGGCATGCGGACAAGCATCTGCTATTCTTTATTCTTTTCCAGCGAATAACTCTCTATTTTCACTTTCCTGTTTAAGATTCCCTTCTCCCAGATCATCAGATGAATCTGATAACCGATACTGTCTTTTGCAATCTCGAATGGTTCTTCTCTTAAAATAACAGAATCTTTTCCTTCCTTTTGCAATTGCTGTCTTCTTTCTTCCACCTTGTGCATCAGTTGCTGACATCTTACATCCATCTCTTCTCCAAATGAACGTTTCTTGTAGCCTGAAACTGTTTTTCTCAACTTTTCATCCAACAGATCGACCACTTTTGCATGCGCATTCCGGTGAAGCATTGCTGCAATTTTCTTTGCAATATATGGTTTTGGATGTTTCCGGTAGTTCTTTAATATCTTCAGCAATCCTTTATCATCCGCCTCTGCGGCCAGTTTCTCCATCACTGCAATTGCTTCTTCTGTCGGCACCCATGGCTCTACTCTTGGGACGATGTATTGTTCCGGCACTGCAGGATAACAGCAGTAATTAAGCGGCGGAAAATCCACCAGCATCGCAAGCTTTCGTTCCTCTGGTGTACAGTATTCCTCTCCCAGATAATCATACTTGTCTCTCATGATTGCCAGACGGTATTCCAGCTGCCGCAGATATTCATAATCCTTCATCCAGAAATGCCCGATCTCCCCATAATTATACAGATGGACATCTGTCAGCAGATCTTCAAAAAATATCGTGACGACTGAATCTCCCTGATGGACCACAAGAATGTACTCCATATCTTCAAAACTCATCGATGCCGATATCTCTCCTTCATAGTCCGGTCTGTATTCCCCTGTCATTCTGGCATTGTGAAATACAAGAAAGCTTTCCACCGCATCATTCATCAGATATACCAGTCGGATATCCGGTTGCCCTGAAATTAACCGCTCCGGAAAAATCAGCTCAAACTGTTCCTGTTCCAGAAGCTCTTGCAACATTACAAATGCATCCACTATTCTTTCTCTCCTTCATTTGCCTCTTCAACCACAACTTCCGGTTCCACTTCCCCATGATCTTCTACATAATCAAATCGCAATACCGCCTGTGGCCAGTTCAAACTGATCCTTGCATTCTTCTGCTTTTCTTTTCCGGCTTTCTGAATCAGCTCCAGAAGTTCTTCCAAAACAGCTTTCGTCAGATAACCGCCCCGCCAGTGAAACGTAAATACTCTTCCTTTTTTTGCGGTCTGTAATGCTCTTCTATATACATCTTCTGTCTTTGTAAACGACAGTTTCTTCTCTTTATAATAGAAATGGTCCCCTTCTTCGCACTTTGGTGCCGGAGCGATCAGCGGCTCATGATCTCTGAAAATGCTTTTATCATCCAGGTTGAAATAGTCGTAGCGGATTTCTTTTTTGTCATTTCCGAGTGTATTATCAAATGTCGCATCCAGATGATAATAATTTCCACCAATTCTCACAATGTTCCAAGTATGACGGTATTTGATCCCTTTCTCCGGATTGTTACCGCAGACTGCGATCATACACCAGATCCCGAGTGCATCGCACAGCACTTTCACTGATTTTGCAATTCCTTCACAGACCCCGACACCCTGTCCGAGTGGTCCGATGATCTCATGGGAATATGGCTTTTTTAATTTGTCATATTGTACATTTGCACAGATAAAATCATGTACATATTTTTCCTTTTCCCATTCGGATTGATCTCTTACCGGTCTTGCAAGCTTTTCTACTCTGGACTTCAGTGCTTTCTGATGTTCCTTTATTTTGTTTTTATCAAATAAATATTCCGGGATAAAAATGAAATTGGGCGAATCCGGATAATACTTGTACTTATACCCGGTTGCCCAGAAGATTTCCGGATGATCCAGACGCAGGCGGAAGAATACATTATAAAGTTCCTCCGCCTCCATTCCTGGAATCTGTATTGAATCTGAGATTTCAAGCAGGCCCTGCCGGATGGCATGATAGGCTGCCTGCTGTACTTTGTTCATCTTGCTATAATAATATGGTTCCACGATCATCTCTCCATTTTTATTTTTTAATCTGAGCCCATTATAGCAAATTTTCACATATTTTGTATATTTCTATGTATTTGTGCCATCTGTAAATTTTATGCAGATTCTACATTTTTCGTCGCCACAATATCCACACCGGTACCGGCCACATCCTCTACCAGCACATCTCCGATATGTATCGGTGCCGGAACTTCCACACTCTTCAGTGCTTTCACACATTCAAAGATTTTTCCTTTCGGAATATCCTCCTTTGTCTTCACCGATACCATATCCGCATCACCGCCGGATACTCTTACCGTAGAAGTTACGATTCTGGTCGGATTAGTCACTTCTTTTCTTGCATATACGTCTCCTCGTTTGCAGGTATTTCCTGTTACACTGATCACTTCGTCGGCTTCCATTGTCACGGTCAGAGGGCAGCCCATCGGACAGCCGATACATGTCAGTTCTCTCGTTGTTACTATTCCCATCCTCTACGCCTCCTCTATCTTTACTGTAATTGTCTTCAGACCCGGATATTTCATAAGCTGTTCTTTCGTAAGTTTAATCTGCTCCATCTCTCCCGGTGCAACAACCGGACGTTTCTTATGTATCACACGTTCTTCATCAAAATATACACTTACATAACAGTTCTTGTATACACCGCCCACACGGAAGCGCACCGTAAGATTCTCATCCATATGAACCGGATTAATGGTATTTGGAACTGTATAACGCACGCCTTCTACCGGATTCAATACAATCTCCGCTGCCTCTTCCCTACTATGCTTATCTCTATCGTCGGTATCTGCCTGTAAGTTCTTCACATATTCCGCTGCATTTCTTCCCGCAGTCTTCGCTTCTTCCGACACAAAATCCACCAGGTCATGTACATGCAGTACATTTCCACATGCAAATACACCTTCGATATTAGTCTCCAGGCTTTCATTGACTTTCGGTCCGGATGTCACAGGATTCATATCTACGCCCATACCTCTGGATATCTCATTTTCCGGAATCAGTCCGCAGGAAAGTAATAACGTATCACAAGTGTATTCTTCTTCTGTTCCCGGAATCGGCTTTCCTTTACCGTCCACTTCTGCCAGTGTGATTCCTTCAACTCTTTCTTTTCCTTTGATATCTACAACCGTGTGGCTTAATTTCAAAGGAATATCATAGTCATTCAGGCACTGTACAATATTACGCTTTAAACCACCGGAATACGGCATCAGTTCTGCTACAACTTTGACCTTTGCACCTTCCAGTGTCATACGTCTTGCCATGATCAGCCCGATATCGCCAGAGCCTAAGATTACAACTTCTCTTCCCGGCATATACCCTTCCATATTGACCAGCCGCTGCGCTGTTCCTGCTGAATAAATGCCTGCCGGACGATACCCCGGAATGTTCAATGCACCTCTGGAACGCTCACGGCATCCCATAGCCAGGATGACTGCACCTGCCTGTATTTCAAATAATCCTTCTTCCCGGTTCATCGCTGTTACAATTTTATCTGAGCTGATGTCCATAACCATCGTATGTAATTTGTATTCGATTCCAAGATCCGTTACCTGTTTGATGAATCTTCCGGCATATTCCGGTCCTGTCAGTTCCTCTTTAAATGTATGAAGACCGAAACCATTATGAATACACTGATTCAGAATTCCACCCAGTTCTTTATCTCTTTCCAGGATCAGAATATCCTGAATCCCATTTTCTCTTGCTGATACGGCCGCCGCAAGTCCTGCCGGGCCTCCGCCAATAATTACTATATCGTATGTTTTCATAATCTATCTTCCTTTTTCTATTACAGCTGATCCTTATTCGTTCCTGTGATAATTTGGGATTTTCCGCCGGATTTCGTGATCTCTGACATCGGAATATTCAGTTCTCTTGCCAGTATCTCCATCGTTCTAGGGGAACAGAAACCGGCCTGGCACCGCCCCATACCTGCTCTGGTTCTGCGCTTTACGCCGTCTAATGACTTTGCTCCAAGTGGTCTATGGATTGCATCGATAATCTCACCTTCTGTGATCATCTCACATCGGCAGATAATATTACCGTATGCCGGTTTCTCTTTGATCAATGTCACTCTTTCTTCTTTAGTCAGAGTGTTTGGATCCAGGATTCCTTTTCTTGTTGCAATGAAATTTTCTTTTTCTTCCAAATGAAGCTTTTCTTTCAAAATCCCCGCAACCATCTCACCGATTGCCGGACTACTGGTAAGTCCCGGAGATTCAATTCCTGCACAGTCAATAAATCCTTTCGCATTTTCTACTTCTTCTATGATAAATTCATGTCCTTCTTCATGTGCACGAAGTCCTGCAAATGAAGTAATTACCTGACGCATCGGTATATCTTTTACATTCTGTCCTGCTTTTGTAAGTACCTGTTCCAGTCCTTCTCTTGTCGTATTCGTTCCTTCTTTTTCTTCTATATCGATCGCTGTCGGTCCAAGAAGGAGATTGCCGTGTGCAGTCGGTGTAACCAGAATTCCTTTTCCGAATTCATTTGGCAGAGCAAATATTGTCTTGCTCACATGTGCGCCTGCTGTTTTATCCAACAGACAATAATCACCTCTTCTTGGTGTGATGTGTATCTTCTTTTCACTGACCATATTGTGGAATTTGTCTGCATAAACACCGGCTGCATTCACCACATATTTCGTCTTGAATACACCCTGATTCGTGTGAATTTCCCAGATATCATCCTTTTTTTCCAATTTCTGTACTTTTGTATCAAATTTGAATTCCACACCATTTTCACAGGCATTTTCTGCCATCGCAATATTCAATCCAAATGGACATACGATTCCGGCTGATGGTGCATAAAGTGCCGCATATACATTATCAACAATATTCGGCTCCATCTCGAGCACTTCTTCTCTGTTCAGGATCTGAAGTCCCGGAACACCATTTGCCACTCCTCTGTCATACAATGCCTGCAATTTATCCATATCTTCTTCTCTCAGACAGATTACCAGCGAACCGACTCTCTGAAACGGGAAATCCAGATCTTTCGATAACTGCTCCATCATTGCATTTCCGCGGACATTTAACTTTGCCATCAATGATCCTTCTTTTGCATCATATCCTGCATGTACAATTCCACTGTTGGCTTTTGACGTTCCACAGCAGACATCTTCTTCTTTTTCTAATACACATACCTTTACTTTATAACGGGACAATTCCCTTGCTGCTGCAGAGCCTGAGACTCCGCTTCCAATTATTATCACACCATACATATTTTTATCTCTCCTTATCTAATATCTGTATGATTTTTTGAAAAAAGAGCCTGACAAGTAAACGCATCACGAATATGCGATTATCCTGTCAGGCTCTCTTCTCTCACGCCTCTTGTTCTATTTTTTATTATTTTACCACGGAATAGCACCAAAAAGCAATACCGCAGCAACAGCTCCTATTACCTGTCTTTATTCAGTTTTTAATCTTCTTTTGCCCAGCCGTAAGCATATTTTACAGCTTTGTTCCAGCCTTTGATCATCTTGCTTCTCTGCTCGTCATCAATCTTAGGCTCGAATGTCTGATCGATTGCCCAGTTCTTGATCACATCTTCTTTGCTTTCCCAGTATCCGACTGCAAGACCTGCAAGATAAGCAGCTCCCATTGCCGTTGTCTCTACACACTGCGGACGGTTTACCGGTGCGTTAATGATATTCGCCTGTGTCTGCATCAGGAAATCGTTGGCACTTGCGCCGCCGTCAACCTTCAGTGCAGCAAGATCGATTCCTGAATCTGCTTTCATTGCAACAAGAACATCATTTACCTGATATGCCAGTGATTCCAGTGTTGCGCGGATAATGTGATATTTGTTCACTCCACGTGTAATTCCTACAATGGTTCCTCTTGCATACTGATCCCAGTGTGGTGCTCCAAGTCCTGTAAATGCAGGTACTACATAACATCCATTCGTATCTTTAACTTTCTTTGCCATATATTCAGAATCCGGTGCAGAATCAATAATACGAAGTTCATCTCTCAACCACTGGATCGCTGCTCCTGCTACAAAGATCGAACCTTCCAGCGCATAATTTACTTTGCCGTCTAATCCCCATGCAACGGTCGTAACCAGACCATTTTTAGAAAATACCGGCTTTTCTCCTGTATTCATCAGAAGGAAACATCCTGTTCCGTATGTATTCTTTGCTTCTCCGGCATTGAAACATGTCTGGCCGAATAAAGCTGACTGCTGATCTCCTGCTGCTCCTGCGATTGGGATCGGACCTCCGAGATAAGATGGATCTGCCTCTCCGTAGATGCAGCTTGATGGTTTTGGTTCCGGTAACATACATTTTGGAATATCCAGTTCTTCCAGAATCTCGTCATCCCACTCCAGTGTATTAATGTTAAATAACATTGTACGTGATGCATTCGAATAGTCTGTCACATGTGCTGCACCTTTCGTCAGTTTCCAAATCAGCCATGTCTCAACGGTTCCAAATAATAATTCTCCTCTTTCTGCTCTTTCTCTTGCTCCCGGCACATTGTCCAGAATCCACTTTACCTTTGTTCCTGAGAAATATGCATCAATCACCAGTCCGGTTTTTTCACGGAATTTGTCTGTTAATCCTTTTTCTTTCAGTGAATCGCAATACTCTGAAGTCCGGCGGCACTGCCACACGATTGCATGATGGATCGGTTCCCCTGTCTCTTTGTCCCATACAACAGTTGTCTCTCTCTGGTTTGTAATACCGATTGCCGCGATGTCTTCCGCCTCTGCACTGATCATATTCATTGCTTCTACCGCAACGCCTAACATGCTCGCCCATATCTCGTCCGCATCATGTTCTACCCATCCTGGTTTTGGGAAATACTGGGTAAATTCCCGTTGTGCCACGCTGCACATTTCTCCTTTTTCATTGAATAAAATACACCGGTTACTGGTTGTCCCCGCATCCAGTGCCATGATATACTTTCCCATTCTTTTTATCCTCCTTTTCCGGCATTCATCGTCTGTGTTACATCTTCCACACCTGATGATTCGTTGTCGATACCGCCATTGCTCCGGCATCCAGTGCCCCCATTACATCTTCCTTATCTACGATCAGACCTCCGGCTATGATCGGCACCTTTACAAAACTATAAAGCTTCCCGATCACTTTCGGCATGACTCCCGGAAGTACTTCTATAAAGTCCGGCCGTACCTGATTCTGCTGCTGTCTGATATTTTCGACCGCCATTGAATCCAACAGGAAATATCGAAGCACTGTATACAGCCCTTCCTCCTTCGCCTTTTTTATCAGCGATATTTTGGTAGAAATGATCCCATCTGCAGCGGTATTCTTTTTGATGTATTCCACTGCTATCTCTTTTGAACTGAGACCATTGATCAGATCCACATGAACCACCGCTGTTTTTCCTGCCTTTTTGATTTTATTTATAATCTCTTCCAATGAACAGATATCACCAAATAAGATAAATACAACTTTTATCTCCTCGATCCGGCAGCAGTTTTCTACATCATCCATATTCTTGACGGCTGCTATGATCGGGTTTGCTTCCACCGCATTGTAAAAATTATGATTTCCCCTCTGGTTCATTGTCTGTTCCTTTCTATGCAGATTGATCTATCTGCCATTTTCAGATATGTCCTCGTATTTGTAATGATTGCTAATATATTTATATTACCATTTTCTATACGGATTTTAAATACTTCTTTCATACACCGGAAGGCAAAAAAATCCGGACTGCCTTTCACAGCAATCCGGACTCCAGATCTTTATTCCATTTTCATCCTTTTACAAAAACTGACTGAATTCTACCTTCTCTTCATTTGGTCCTTTAATCGTGAAGAACTTCACGCCATTATCCCAGAATGGCAGGAAATGAATCTCATCATCCATCGTATTCAGATCCATTGCACAGACTTCTTTATAAGTCTCTTCAATGTCTTTTACATCAATTGCTACATGATCGATTGCTCCTGCTTTCATAGTAGCTTCATCTGATTCATATGTCTCGATCACAAGATTTTCCAGTTTTAAGAATGCCACTTTCGCTCCGTCATTCACTGTCTCAAATGCAGGTTCAAATCCAAGCTTTGCGAAGAATGCTTTCGTTGCATCCATGTCTTTTGTCGGAATTCCGATATGCTGAATTCCTGTTGCATAATTTTTCATTTTTTGTTCCTCCTTTTGAATCATAACAGACCGCTCTCTTCCCGTTTTTCCTCTCTGTATGCAGGTATAAGATTACTCATTTGGGAATATCATCATTTTACCATTTTTTCCGCGGATTTTAAATACTTCATTGATGTCATCCAACGGAAGTCTGTCTGAGATCAGATCCGTCAGTCTGATCTTTCCTGCATTCACAAGTCCTGCTGCTCTTCCATGTGAGAATGGATTAACATAAGAGGCTGTAACTGTAATCTCTCTCTGGAAGATCTCGTATGGTTTGACAGGGATCTCACAGTCCGGTTCTGTCAGTCCGAATAACAGTACATGTCCTTCATTTCCGACATATTTGAATGCATCCAGCATCGTCTCTTTTCTTCCTACACATTCGATCGTTACGTTGATCTCTCTGATTCCTTCTTCTTTCATCAGATCAAATGGTGTCTTTTCCATCGGGTTGAGCGCATAATCGGCTCCCATCTTAAGACCCATTTCACGTTTGGATTCGATTGGCTCTGATAAGATAACCGTTGCTGCCCCTGCAAGTCTTGCGAGCTGGATCATAATCTGACCAATCGTACCGCCTCCGATGACCAGGACAGTATCACCGGTCCGGATACCGGCTCTGTCAATTCCGTGTAAGCAGCATCCAAGTGGTTCACACATTGCTCCTGCTTCAAACGGCACATCTTTCTTCAGTTCATAGACCTGTTCCTCTCTTACTTTACAAAGCTGGGCAAATCCACCGTCATATGTAACACCTGTTGCCGAATAAGATTCGCAGAAATGTGGACGTCCTGTCTGGCATGCATAACATTTTCCGCACATGATGCTTGGATCTACTGTTACATGATCACCAACTTTGACACGTACCACATCTTCTCCTACTGCCTCTACTACGCCCGCAAATTCATGTCCAAGAACAACCGGCGGGAAACATTCTGACGCTCCCTTAGCTCCGTCATAGATGTGTAAATCCGTTCCGCAGATTCCTGCCGCCATGACGCGGATCAGAACTTCATCCCCGTGAATCACCGGATCTGCCTTTTCCTCTACTTTTACAACTCCCGGTTCATAAAATACTGCTGCTTTCATATCAGTGCTCCTCCTTTTTTATTCTTCTTTTTATATTCCTCATCTTATGTTCTTTTCTTCTTTTTCTGCTTCTTGTTCCTTTAGCTTTCTTTTAATTTCCGGCATCCATAGCTTTCTACCTTTTGGTAAATCTTCTGCTTTTCTTCTTTTTCAATTGTCTTCACACCAGAAAGTGCATAAGTTGTACCGATCTGTGCGGCTTTTCCTTTTGCCATATCATGATAAGTCATCAGATTCACCTGGGTGATCTGTGGATACTTTTCTGATAATCCTGCGATCATTCTGTAATGTTCTTCCTTATCATTAATCCCCGGTATGATCGGGCACCGGAGGATAATCTGATTCCCATTACGACAAAGCATATCCAGATTCTTCAGGATCAGCCTGTTACTTACTCCCGTATATTTCTTATGTTCTTCTTCTCCTGTGATTTTATAATCGTATAAGAATGTATCCACATACGGTGCAATCTTCTGGTACTTTTCCGTGTCCGCATAACCACAGGTATCCAGACAGACATGTATCTCTTCTTCTTTTGCTTTTTTTACCAGATCAAGCAGATTCTCAAACTGTACCATCGGTTCTCCGCCGCTGATTGTAAGACCTCCGCCACTTCTCTGATAAAAGTCTTTATCTTTCCGTACAATCTCCATAATCTCTTCTGCAGATACTTCCCGTCCATACATTTTTAATGCATGATTCGGACAGGCCGTGACACACTTTCCGCACCGGATACATCGCTCCATAACTACCTTATGGCAGTTCTTCTGTCCATCCTGCCAGATTTCATGTACCATCTGCGGACACACCGCACGGCATCTTCCGCATCCGGTACAATTTTTTTCCAGAAATCCAAGCTGTGCCGTCTTCTTCTTCGACTCCGGATTATGACACCACAGACAGTCAAGCGGACAGCCTTTCAGGAATACCGTTGTCCGTATTCCCGGTCCGTCATGCAGCGCAAAGCGCTGCAGATCAAATATCGTTAACATTTTTCTCTCCCAAAGCTGTTTTTATTTTTAATCGTTTTAATTCAATGTACGGTTCAGGATATCCAGCTGTACATCATCTGCAAGTTCTACATATCTTGCACTAAAACCACCGACGCGAACAATCAGATTGGAATACTTTTCTGGCTCTTTTCTTGCATTCTCCAGATCTTCCTTTCCAATCACGTTGATCATTGCCTGCGTTCCGCCGCGTCCAAAGTAAGAATCCATCAATGGATAGATGATCGTCTCCCTCATATCATTGAATGTCTCTTTAGAAAACTTCATATTCTGAACAGTTCCGAAATGAATGTCTCCTCTTGCTTTTAACAGTGAATTAATAAATGCAGTGACTCCGTTTTTATCCATTCCGGATGTAGGATTGTTGGCATTGGAAAGAGAATCTCCTGCCCTTCTTCCATCCGGTGTTGCCCCTGTATGTCTTCCATAAGTTGTATTATCACGGTTATTGATGTTCACCATTCCGAAGCAATCCAGACCATAATACTTGCCGGATATTGCCAGCATCGTGTTACATACCATCTCATGCACTGCTTTCATCATGTTATCCACATCTTCCAGATCATTTCCAAACTTATCCACATTCAGAAGCAGGTTTCTCACATCTTCGTATCCCTGATAATTCTTCTTTAATGCCTTCAGCAGTTCTTCAGCGGATATGCTCTTATCCTCGAATACACATTTTTTCACTGCGTACAATGAATCCGAACAGGTTACAATGCCGTATATCTCATCACTTCCGCCACATTTTACCGTTCCACCGCTGATAACTCCTTTTCCATTCTCAATACATCCGTCATACAGAATATTGTGAAGATTCAGTGACATATCCTGTGCAATGATCTCATATCCTCTGGAATGATTTCTTGCACTTACATCTGTTAAGAACTCCACGTTCTTGCAGAATGTTTCCCATAATTCATCAAAGGTCTGATAATCTGTAAGACTTGTATCATTCGGTGTCAGCCGGTAAGTTCTGGTTGCATCATATCCGCCATTGATCGTGCCCCACAAAACATTCGCCAGATTCAGTACGGAATTCGGACTTACGATAATGCTGTGATCGATCGTAAATTCTCCACATCCAAGCGGCATCCAATTCAATGCCTCTTCATAGCTGATGCCGAATACATTCATAACACCCGGAATAATATTCTCATCCTGGTATAACATTGGATATGTCGTTCCTTCCCCAATACAGTCCATCGCCTTCTTGTATAAACGTTCATCCATTCCTTCATACATACGAAGTGTAAGCTGCGGTACGATATCTCTGACTCGTCTGGATACTTCCATAATGACAAGTGCCAGTTCATCCGCTTCTTTTGGATGTTTTCTCCCAAGCCCTCCTATGATCACACGGTCATCTGTTACCTGTTCTTTTGCAATCATCAACTGCCAGAAACTGGTCAGCAGGCGGATTGCCTCTTCTTCATCTATCACTCCGTTTCTCAGATCGTTCACATAAAACGGTGCCAGATAATCATCCATACGGCCCCATTCTCTTGCTCCGTCGATCATTGTATAGATGATTACCAGCTGAATTGCCTCACGGAAACTTTCCGGACGTTCTTTTGTAAGCTTCCTGCAGATCCGTTCCATCTCCTGAAGGTCTGACTTTCTGTCTCCATTCTCCTCCTGATCTGCCAGTGTCTTTGCTTCATCGGCATACCATAACAGCGTCTTCTGTACAGTACGGATTCCCATCTGCATTCCCGTATAGAAGTTCGGATCATATTCTGTATGTTCTTTCTGCTTTGTGCCGATCAGTTCATACAGACCTTCCAGACCATATTCAAGGAGCTTGTGATAATCCAGAAAAATTCCTGCCACTCGCTGAAGTGCAGTTGCTGCATGCGGATAATTGGCAAGATCGAGCACCGTTCCATCTGTTACGCCTCCTGTTACCAGATACACTTTATCTTCCGGATCCATCTCTGCAAGAAACTTCTTTGTCGATGTATGGTCTACCCAGTAATCCCGCAATGCTTTCAGACGTTCTCTGTCATTCTCCGGGATCTCTTCATCTGCAATCTTCTCATCAAACCAGTCAAAATTCATTGCGAATCCCCACTCGCTGTTGATATACTGTGCATTCATTCCAAGCGGGAAGATGTCTGCTCTTCCACAGAACAGATCATTCGGCATGATCCCCAGCATAATCTGCGGGAACTGTGCATCCAGACATTTTGCTTCGCGGATTGCCGGTGGATCATTCTTACATTCCTTATATACTTCTGTGAATCTTTCCATATGATCCAGAAGTTCTGCAAAATCCAGTCTTGGCTCATTATTATAGATCGTGTTATATCCCTGATATGCTTCCTTAGTTCTTGTCTTATATGCCTCTTTCCAATACATACTTTTTACCCTCCTGCTTTATCCAGTTTGGTTAAACGTTTATCCTTTATGTCTTCATTCTACTTCTCTGCACCGGTAATTGTCAATTAGCAGTAATTCACATATTTATTCCTGTGTTTTTAGGCATTTTTACATGTTATGTTTATGAATTATCACATTGACTTTTCTATGATCGTCTCTTAAAATAATAACAGAACAAGAATTTCATTCCTGTATTCTTTAATATTTTGTATAAACGTTTCACCACGGAGGTTTATTATATGAGTACCATGAAAGATGTTGCAAAAAAAGCCGGTGTCTCCGTTGCAACCGTATCCTATGCAATCAACGGAACCAAGGCTCTCTCCCCGGAAACTCTTGCCAAAGTAAGAGCTGCGATCAAAGAGCTGAAATATTCACCGGATCAGACTGCCAAAAGTTTTAAAACGGGCCGGAAACATATCATTGCATTTATCGTCCCGGATATTTCGAACAACTACTTTTCCAATATTATTGATTCACTGGAACAGGAACTTCGGAATTCCGGTTATACCCTGATCATCACCAACACAAAAGAATCTCTGGATCTTGAGATTGAACAGTTAAAGTATCTCACTTCCGGAATTGTAGACGGTATTGTACTTGCCTCGTCGGCAAAGAATTATAAGGAGATCGCACCGTATATCCCTGCCGGATTTCCCGTTATTCTCGTAGATCGTAAATTAAAGGGATGTCCGTTTGATATCATCAGTGTATCCGATACAGATGCCATCGAACAGGGAATGGACTATCTGCTCTCCTGCGGACATACAAAGATCGGTTATATCGGTGATGCTCCTCATCTCAGTACTTCCAAAGAACGACTACAGGCATATATGGATTTTCTTACAGAACACGATCTTCCGGTTGACCATGACCGTATAAAAGAAACGACTTCTCTTACACACAGTGCTTACGACCTTACCGGTCAGCTGCTGGCACAATCCTGCACGGCTCTGGTGATCGGCAATAATGTGATGACGGTTGATGCCTGCTGTTATCTTAATCAGCACCATGCTGATTATCCGAATGCAAGACTTCTGGGCTATCAGCACAAAGATCTCTGCCGGTTGTTTTCCTCTGATGACGGAATCATTGTCCAGAACGAATACGATATGGGAATCTCTGCCGCAAGACAGATCTTAACCCGTATCCGGAAGCCGGAAAGTTCCCGGAAAGAGATCATCATTTATAATGAATATACCCGGCCGGACCAGCCGGAATAAGACACAGCACCTGCCCCTGGCGATTTTTCCTGCATACTCAGGCATACAAAAAAGCCATATGAACTGCGTGGTTCACATCTGGAATCACGCGGTACCATATGGCATTTTTATTTTCTGACCTTTTCTTCAAATCGGTCTCTGTATCTTCTTACTACATCGAAAAATACTGCTGTATCTTCTCCTCATTCAGTTCTTCTCCGATCACGATCACAACTTCCTGTCCCTCCGGGATTGGACAGATCCTCATCTCCTGATGTGTGGCATTTAATTCCATCCATTTACCGTCTTCATCTTTCAGAAATCCTTTGACGCGGAATACCTGTCCGCATTCTTTGTCCTCCAGAACCTTCTTTGCTGCTTCTGTGATCTCATCTTTCGTCTTGTTAAGATTCATAAAATACAGGGATTTGAACGTCTCGCCCTCTTCGATATGCATCTTTCGATAATTTTCCGGCACATAACCGCAGGATAACAGTTTTTCATAATCTGCTTCGTCAAATGTCTCCCAGTCTTTTGCAACGATCTCATCTGCAAATCTTCTCCTGCACTGTACTTTTTCCATTGCCTGATTCAGATGTGCGATAGTATTTTTTATCTCTTCTTCGGTTGCTTCCTGGCTTCTGCTAAGTACGATACATCCCGCATTTGCCGCCTCGGAAGCAAGCAGGTAATCTGCTTCATCCGACAGTTCTGGCTCTAATTTTGCGTCAACGACTGTGATCACATTTCCGATCTCATACCATCTGTCGATTGGATCTTCTCTCAACGCATCAAAGAATTCATCCACATCATAGACACCGGATGGCTCCACGATCACGCGGTCATAGCCGCACATTCCCATCGCGATCAGTTTTGTGCGGAAGCGTCTTCTGTGACAGTCTTCATCACACCCTCCTGCGATCATCTCCAGTTCGCAGTTTTCGCCTTCCATATCTTTTAACAGCATCATATCTACGTTGACTGCACCGTAATCATTTTCCAGTATTCCGATATTTTCTCCCTGGTCTATCAGATATTTTGCATATTTTTTTATAAATGTTGTCTTTCCGGATCCTAAGAATCCTGTGATCAGATCTATCTTTACCATTTCACCCTGCCACCTCGAATATTTTCTTTCTCGCAAATTGCAATTCCCTAATTCCAGTTTAGCGATGCTTCCATATACATCTTATTATTAACTGTCATGTCAAACAAAAAACATATCATAAAGTATAACCTTTTTTTCAAGGCTATGCAAGAACACAAAAAGCGGCTGCCCTACAACAAGCAGCCACTCTTTATTATTTTTTATTTATTTCTTTCCACCAAAGATAAATCCCATAAATCGGATATAAGTATACACAACCAGAACAACCGCAATAACCGTCTCGATCAATACCACATATTTCAGGAACGGCATCGGATGTCCCATATTCATTGCACATGCCATCGTCTGTTTTGAAGCGATCGCACTGATGACAAATGGGAAGGTGAATGCCGCATAGCTTGGGAAGAATGGCATCTTCAGATAGCCGATTGCTTTTACAAGTGCAAAAATGTAGATCACCGTTGCAACTACAAACATTCCCATCAGGAATCCGTAAGATTTCGGCATGACAGACTGTACATATCCTGCGATACAGAGGCTTGTCGGTGCCGCATAGATACAGATCAGTGGTTTTGCTGGATCCGGTACTTCTTTCACCGTCACATAGCGGTATGTAACCAGGATCAGTAACAGGATCAGTGTCACAAATCCAAACCAGAATGCTGCACTTCCGATTGCAAGTTTCTCATAAGCAGGTGCCGTGACTGATGCAACGACAATTCCAACATATACGATATAATAACTTGCGAATACCTTTGGCATCTGAAGTTTAAATACAAATTTCACCGTAAAATAAATGATCAGCACGATATGTAATGCGATCGCAAACAGCCAGATATAATAAGCCGCCTGTCCGATAAATGGTTTTACATAGGTACTTAAGATCATAAGTGCCATCGGAAATGTTCCTGATACGCTTGCCATGATCGGATTCTTCATATCTTCCTTCACAGCTCCCGGAAACATAATTAGCTTCAGAAGTGCCAGGATCAGCAGAAATGCTGCGAACACTCCACACACATAACGGATTCCTTCTGAATAGCTCTGAAGCAGATTACCTAAGGCTGCCGCTCCAAGCATGACTCCGCAGATTGGAATCGGTACTTTTTTGATTACATCTTTCATAATATCTTGTCTTCCTTTCTAGTCTGTATCTATGTATCCTAGATATCTGCAATTGCACGACGTTCTGCCGGTTCATCAATTTCATCCAGGTTCTTGATTCCCAGTTCACGACAGACAATCTGTGCTACTTTCCATGCGCACAGTCCTGTGAAAAAGATACACTGTTCTTTGTGCTCACCCTGTCCCATGTTGAATTCTTTTGTCAGAACTCTGCAGCAGATTGCATTCTTCCCATTAGCTTTCTTGAACCAGTCATGCAGTTCGTGAACCAGTTCCATACATTTTACGCTCTTTGGATTGGTTGGCCCGTCCTGCTCTGTTCTTCCGAAGAACATTCCAAGTGCAAGCAGACCTCCGTTGAATGCGCCACAGACACATCCCGATTTGCCTGCTCCGACAGCCATACCGGATGACATTGCAATGACTTCTTTTGGTACATCCAGTTTAAATTCATCACGGATAGTGCACATCAATGCCTCACAGCAGTAATACCCGCTTTTAAAATTCTTCTCTGCCGCTCTCTGCACCGCTCTTGGGCTGATTTCTGTTACTCCGATGTTCATAAGTGATTCCTCCTGTTTTCCTTTTGTTGAATATTTTCAAAAAACTTCTGTTTTTATTATATATAGGTATAACTTATTTGTTAAAATGATATTTTTTATATATCACATTACTTATCATGTCTCTCTATATCCATAAATACATATACAAAAAGTCATATATCAGATTCATGCCATTATAATCTGATATATGACTTCTTCCATATTTATCCGACCAGATGCATCATATTGATCAGGAAGATCCAGCTCAGTCCATAATATGATATAACTGCTACAAGGTCGTTGACCGTTGTGATAAGTGGTCCGGATGCTACCGCCGGGTCTACATGGATTTTCTTGAAGAACAGCGGGATCAGTGTTCCGACCGCTCCCGAGATTACCATTGCCAGCAGCAGTGAGATTCCGATACATCCGGATACCGCATATGCGAATACGAACGTCTTTCCTTTGACTAATGCAATGTATAGCCCGATCAGTGCAAACGACAGAATTCCCAGGATCGAACCGTTCGAGAATGCAATCTTCATTTCCTTAAATACCAGTTCTGCCTTCTGCTTTCCGGTCAGAGACTCATCCATCAGTACACGGATTGTTACAGCCAGTGACTGGGTACCTACGTTACCTGCCATATCCAGGATCAGTGATTGGAAGCACATGATAATTGTAAGCTGGCTTACCACTTCTTCAAACAGACCAACTACAGATGAAACGATCATTCCAAGACCTAATAATACCAGCAGCCATGGAAGTCTCTTCTTGATACTCTCCTTTAACGGCTCCTTCAAATCTTCCTCTGCGGTCAAACCGGCGAACTTCGCATAGTCTTCACCCATCTCGTCATCGACCAGATCTACCATGCTCTGGGATGTGATGACTCCGAGGAGCTTGTTGTCATTATCCAGTACCGGGATCGAATCCTCGGAATAATCTTTCAGTCTCTCAATACAGTCATCGATCAGCTCATTACCATATACATATGGATACGATGTTGCGATCAGATCCTCCAGCGGGGATTCTCTTCTCGCAATGATCAGATCTTTCAGATCCATTGCTCCGTAAAATGTATTATCTTCCGTTACCATAAATAACGTAGAAATGTTATCATTTTTTGCCGCCTGGTCTACCAGACTGCTCATTGCCTGTTTTACCGTCAGATTCTCACGGATCATGATACAGTTCGTCGTCATTCTGCTTCCGATCTCATCCTCATCAAAGGAAGCGATGATTGCCATATCCTTTCTGGCATCGTCATCCATTAATTCTATCAGAAGATTCTTCTTCTCCTTTGGCATCATCTGCAGAACATCTACTACAGCATCTGTCTCCATCGCAGACAGGATTGCTGCTGCTTTCTTGATATCCATCTCATCCAGATATTCGGCTGCTGCCTGTTCATCAATATGCTCAAAGATGTCTGAAAGCATGTCCAGATCTAGAATTCTACAGATTTTTCTTCTTTCGGAGATCTTCAGCTGCGGAAATACTTCAGCAAGGTCATTCGCATGATAATCTTCCAGTCTGCTTCTCATAATCCCCGGTGATGTATTGCTTCTGATGATTTCCAGTATTTCAACTGTGTAATCTTTATTTTCCATACCTTTACCTCCTACCCTTTTTTCCTCACGTGAAATATAACCATGGCACAGATTGCCCGGTTTTCTTCACCACAAATACACTGCAGGATATGTAACGATCATATCCTCCATCAACGACTGCTACTATTCACTTGTCATACTCATTGGGAAATAGGATAAGAAATAAAAGAAATCTATAATGTATATCGCAGCGATACTTACATCCAACAGAACCGACTGTTGCTTAATAAACTTTTTTGTTCCCATCCTATGCTGCTACTTCGCCCATGACTATCGCAACCGTCCATTCTGTTCACCTGCCTTTTTCTTTGAATTTTATTATTTATTTTCTAACTATTTTGTGCGGCATATAACTGCCCGCAACATATTATAAACGCTCAGAATATGAATTTCAAGCTTTTCCCCGATACTTTTCCTTAATCTAACATAATGTTTCCGGAGATTTTACTTTTCCGGAATTGTACATAAATATAAACATCTCAGTTCCCGGTTTTTGCAAATTGCTTCCTATGTTATACTGAATTGTTGTTTTTATAGATTAGAGGAATAAAAAAGAGAGAGAGGGTAAAATCAACATATGAACTCACTAAAACCAATGTTACTGACTTCACTGAAATCTTACGACCGTTCCCAGTTTGTAAAAGATGTGACCGCAGGAATCATTGTCGCAATCATTGCACTTCCGCTGTCCATAGCACTTGCACTTGCATCTGGTGTCGGACCGGAAGCCGGAATCTTCACTGCGATTGTTGCAGGATTTGTCATCTCTGCACTTGGCGGAAGCAGTGTCCAGATTGCCGGACCTACTGCTGCATTTGCAACTATCGTTGCAGGTATCATTGCAAAAGACGGGTTAGACGGACTTGTGATTTCAACCATCCTTGCAGGTATCTTTCTGATCCTGATGGGATTCTGCCATTTTGGAAGCCTGATCAAATTCATTCCATATACGATCACAACGGGCTTCACTTCAGGAATTGCAGTTACGATCGTGATCGGGCAATTGAAAGATTTCTTCGGCATAACTTATCCCGACGGCGTAAAACCAATCGAAACGACCGAAAAATTCAAAGCATTTGCAGAAAATATCTCTACGATAAACACAGATGCCTTAATCGTCGGAATCGTAAGTCTCGCGATCCTGATCATCTCACCGATGCTCTTAAAGAGAATTCCGGGATCGCTGATCGCCGTTATTGTCGGAAGCCTGATGGTACAATTCCTGCCGCTTAAGGTCTCCACGATTGGGAATCTTTACACGATCAACAATTCCCTTCCTTCATTCCATCTGCCGGAGGTTAATGTACAGATTATCCAGAATGCGATTCCAAATGCATTTACCATTGCTGTACTTGCTGCCATCGAATCACTTCTTTCCTGCGTTGTTGCAGACGGAATGATCAACGGGAAGCACCGTTCCGACATGGAACTGGTTGCACAGGGTGCAGGTAATATTGCTTCTGCTTTATTTGGAGGAATCCCTGCCACAGGTGCAATTGCAAGAACTGCTGCCAATATCAAAAACGGCGGACGTACACCCGTTGCCGGAATAGTCCACTCCGTCACACTGGTCATCGTACTTGTTGTCCTGATGCCATTTGCCGGAATGATCCCGATGCCGACTATTGCAGCGATCCTGTTCATCGTTGCCTATAATATGTGCCAGTGGCGTACATTCACCCATCTGGTGCGCACCGCTCCGAAGAGCGACATCATTGTATTGTTCACCACATTCCTTCTGACCATCCTGTTTGATCTGGTGGTTGCGATTGAGATCGGTATGGTACTTGCATGTCTCCTCTTCATCAAACGTATGAGCGAAGAAACTCATGTAGACAGCTGGGTCTATGTAGATGATGACACCCCGGATGTTGATGAACAACTGAAGGAACTGCCATTGCAGATCCGTGTCTACGAAATCACCGGACCATTATTCTTCGGCGCTGCAGATGCAATCGAACACATTGTTGTCAAAGACTTTACACGCTGTCTGGTTCTTCGTATGCGAAGCGTTCCTGCAATTGACAGTACTGCTATGAACGCATTATTCAATCTTACAAAGGTATGTGAAAATAAAGGAATTACGCTGGTATTCTCGCATGTAAATAAACAGCCTCTGAATGTTATGAAAAAATCCGGATTCGTAGATTTGGTTGGACGTGAGAATTTCTGTCCAAATATATCAGCCGCGCTTAAACATGCGGAAGAGTTAATTCAGTAGTAGATAGAATCTACAGGTATACAAAAAGGCAGAGCACTCTCTGCCTTTTTTGTTTCGCCCGCCACCTTTTACACGATGCGAAATTACATCCTATATTTCAAATACTACAAACTCATACGCCCGCAGCTTCAATTTTCCATTCTGAACGTCCAGATTATCCTCTTCCATAAACTGAATCTTTCCTTCTGAAATTACCGGCATTTCTTTCCTGAGAGCAATCAATTTCTTATAGAAATTTAAAATAGAATCATCGTCTTTTTCTTCTGCTTCCGCATTAATCTGCTGATAATTATCTTCTGTCTGTATCCACGGTGTTCCATCTGTAAATCCCGCATTTTAATTGGGATTTAATTTATTAACGTAGTCGGCCTCTCGATCCTTGAAGAAAACAGTATAAAGTGGTTCTGGTTCAGGTTCCATGCTCTAAGAAAAACTAAGAGAGCCAGAATCTCCTAAAAGCAAAGGAACTACGCTCAAACTCGGCATTCGCCTCAAACACGTTCGCTTCGTTCCTTTAACGGAGATTTTGGCTCTCTAACTTTTCCTAAGAGCATTCCACATTCACCAGAACCACTTTATACTGTTTTCTTCAAGTCGTGACTGGCTGCGGATGTTAAGAAATGAAATACCTGGAACTATAACCTGATGTAGTCCACTACGGTACACAATCATGTCAAAAGCCTTGAAAATCCACTAATTAACAGCTGACCACTGTAACCTTCCGCTGTCACAACCGTTACGCAATTGCTGTTTAATTCGTAAGACATTTGATACACACGGAATAAAGCTTGGAAAGGTGCTCCAGTGAATGTGAAAGAGGCGTTGGTAATTCTTAAGGGACAAAATTCTGCGTTAGGTTTTCAAAATTTGACTGTCTGAGGCGTATGCCGAGTTTCAAATTTTGAAAGCCTGCTTTTAGCAGAATTTTGCCCCTTTAGAATTGACCCGCCGATGGAACCTGAACAGGAACGCCTTTCCAAGCTTTATTCCGGTTCGGGTATCCACAGCCTTTCTGAATTAAATCCCAATTAAATCCAATTACAATCCCCGCCGGTAATCGCCAGGCTCAGAAGCGCATCCATCTTCGCAACTTCTTCTGTGCCTTCGATCTTCTGCAGAAGTTCTGCCGTATCCAGCACATCTTCCAGAGATTCATCCGGTCCGATCTCGTAATCGATCTCCTGCTCGCAGTCCGGACACGGGATCCGTTTCATCGTCTGCAGGGACAGAAAACGATTCCCGCATTTCTTACATTCGTAATATCCGCATTCCTTTGTTCCGTCCGGTACATAATACATAGCTGTCACCTCCTCTACTCCCAGCAATCCAGTTTCTCTTTCATTCCGATATCCGTACTCTTAAATACCGGATTCATACCTTTTTTCAGCTGTTTTTCATAATCACCGAGTGCTTTCAGTGCCGTATTGGATAAGAGGATGATCACCGGAATATTAATGATCGCCATCACTCCCATTAACACATCTGAGATATTCCAGAGCATGGACATCTCCATTCCGGCTCCCATGAATACAACAAGCGCACATACCACACGGAATGCCATCATGAAATGCCGTCCGGGCTGACTTTTATGAATGTATGTCAGCAGATTATCGCAGTAAAAGCAATTGCCGAGCAGTGTTGTAAATGCAAATAATACCATAGACACCGCAATAAATACAGGACCAAACGTTCCGAGTGATTCCTGCAATGCAGCCTGTACCCATGGTGCTCCCTGCAATGCTTCCGACGGGGCTACCCCGGATGACATACACATCATAGCAGTTGCCGTACATAATAATAAGGTATCAATGAACACCGATAACATCTGAACCAGTCCCTGCTTGACCGGGTGTGTGACATTTGCCGATGCAGCCGCATTTGGTGCAGAACCAATCCCCGCTTCATTTGAATATAATCCCCGGCGGATTCCCTGCATCATGGCAGATCCGGCAAATGCACCAAAGATTGCCTGAAAGTCAAATGCTTCCCTGAAAATCGTTGCAAACACATCTGGAATATATCTGATATTGATCACAACCACGATCAAAGCCACCACAATATATGCCACACCCATAACCGGTACCAGCATCGAAGTTACTTTTACAATACGTGAACCGCCGCCCAGCAGACACCATCCTGTCAGAACTGCCAGAATCCCTCCGATGATCCACGGTGTCACATCTGCATGATAAAAAGAAAATCCTGCAAATGTAGACTGCAGGTTATAAGATGCCAGCATATTAAATCCAAATGCATATGTTGCGATCATGGCAATACAGAATGCAATTGCCAGCGGTCTGCACCGAAGTGCAGCCTCTATGTAATACGCCGGTCCTCCGTAACATGTTCCGTCCTCACCCTTTTTCTTATAAATCTGCGCCAATGTACTCTCCACGAACGCAGATGCACTTCCAATAATTGCGATCACCCACATCCAGAATACGGCTCCAAATCCCCCGATACAGATTGCAGACGATACGCCTACGATATTTCCTGTTCCAACTCTCGATGCAGTGGAGATCATCAGTGCCTGAAAAGAAGAGACTGCATCTTCATCATCCGGTTTCTCCATTACCGCTTTGCAGGCGCTGCGAAACAGCCGCACCTGCAGAAATTTCGTCCGGATCGTAAAATACACACCAGTTCCGATTAACATAATGACCAGCAATTTACTGTACATGAATGAACTGATGCTGTCAATGACCATACTTAACATACTTGTATTTCTCCTTCTTGTTTTATTTTCCATATAAATATACAGTAAATCCATGCATTTGGAAAGAATAATTTATATACATTAACACTGGCACTTGTTTCCTCTTTGTTTGATTTTATGGTACAATTACAAGAAGACAGCCTTTGCCGGCTGTTAATATCTGTTTAAAAACGGAAAAAAGGAGAATCACATGCAATTATTAAAATCACTCATTATATTAATCGTCGGATTTGTCCTGTTGATCAAAGGTGCCGACTTCTTTGTAGAAGGCAGCTCTGCCGTAGCAAAGCGGCTCCGGATCCCTTCCATGATCATCGGCATGACCATCGTAGCCATGGGTACAAGCCTTCCGGAATGTGCAGTCAGTGTAACTGCTTCCCTGACCGGCAATAATTCCCTCGCTATCAGCAATGCGGTTGGATCTAATATTTTTAATCTGCTGGTAGTATGCGGTGTCTGTACTTTATTTGTTCCGCTTGCAGTTCAGAAAAGTACTTTACAGAAAGAATTCCCATTATCTATCTTCTGTGCAGGACTTTTACTGTTGCTTGGATATCTGGGTATGACACTCGGACGAATCGATGGAATTCTCTTTCTTATAATATTTACCGGATATCTGCTCTGGATGATCCGCTCAGTCAAAAGAGCACGCCGTACAACAACACCTGATGCTATTTCTTCTATACAAGAAGAAAGAATCTCTCTTTCTGAAGAAGAGATTGAACAGGTTACCTCACATATCAATCTCCTTCCGGCATGGAAATGTCTCATTTTCATTCTTGGAGGTATGATCGCGATCAAGTACGGCGGTGATTTTGTCGTCGATGGAGCCTCTGCGATTGCAGTCCGCCTGGGACTCAGCCAGACATTGATTGGACTTACCATTATTGCCATGGGTACAAGCCTTCCGGAACTTGTCACTTCCATTGTTGCCGCCAGAAAAGATGAAGTCGATATGGCGCTCGGAAATGTCATTGGTTCCAATATCTTTAACATTCTTCTTGTACTCGGTGTTGCCGCAGCAATCAGTCCGGTGGCTTTCGCCTGGGATAACATGATCGACATTGCTGTCCTGATCGTGATCAGTGTGATAACTCTGATCTTTGCATGGACTTCAAAAGAACTCAACCGCAAGGAAGGAATCATCATGCTTATCTTATATGCTGCCTATATGGTATATATCTGTATCCGGTAAAGCAGTGATTTCATTATGAAAGGATGAACTTATTATGAAAATTGTATTTTTAGACGCAAAAACAATCGGTGATGATATTGACCTTTCCGGATTCGATGCACTTGGGGAGGTCACCAGATACAACTTTACCACACCGGAAGAAGCACCTGAACGGGTCAGGGACGCAGACATTCTGATTATCAATAAAGTTCCTGTTAACGAACAGACGATCCATACCGCAGCCAATCTGAAGCTTGTCTGTGTTACTGCTACCGGAACCAATAATCTGGATAAAGACTATCTGGCTTCCCGCGGCATTGCCTGGCGCAATGTTGCCGGATATTCCACCGAAACAGTAACCCAGCATACATTTGCCATGCTTTTCTATCTTCTTGAAAAGCTGCGTTATTATGACGATTATGTAAAACATGGAAATTATATCAATGACACCTGTTTTACTCACTTTTCCGAACATTTTTCAGAGCTTAACGGCAAGACATGGGGCATCATCGGGCTTGGCGCTATCGGACGCCGTGTTGCCCAGATTGCAGAAGCATTTGGCGCTCATGTAATCTATTATTCTGCTTCCGGACAACCTGCCCAGAACGGATACACTCAGGTTGATTTTGATACACTGCTTACTACCTCAGATATCATCTCTGTCCATGCTCCCCTGAATGAATATACTGAAAATCTTCTAGATAAAGATGCATTTGTAAAGATGAAAAAATCCTGCATCTTTTTGAATCTTGGACGTGGACCGATCGTTGTAGAGCAGGACTTATATGATGCTTTGATAACGGATGAGATTGCTGCCGCCGGTCTGGATGTCTTATGCCAGGAGCCGATGAGTGAACAGAATCCACTTTTTCAGATCAAAGACAGCCGCAAATTGTTAATTACACCACATATCGCATGGGCTGGCATTGAGGCGCGCATACGGCTGATGGACATTATTCTGAATCAGATCAAAGACTTTTTTGAACTGTAATCACAGCGTACTTCCAGGAGGACTGAAAGTTCTCGGTACGCTTCTTACGGAAGCCTCGCAGAATTCTGTTGTATGCCGTCTCGGTGGCGATGAGTTCCTGCTCTTCATTCCTGAGATTCAATATGCTTCTATCTCCGCGGGATTATATCTGAGTACAAAGGGCGAACCTTTTGAAGATTGCTACTCCAAAGCCGATAAAGCACTCTATCATGTAAAACAAAACGGAAAACAAGGATTCTTCTTCTATCAGCAGATGGAACTGGATTTTTCCGAAAATGAGGTGACCGGCAAAGATCTGGAGTTAATTGCCCATGCTCTGAGTGAAAGCGGCCGTTACAATGGTGACCTGAACCTTGATTATCGGGAATTATGTATGGAACAGCCATTCATGAAAAAATCCGCAAGGTAGACATCTGTACCCGCTACAGTTCCATGCAGTATCTGCTCATTCTGTATGAACCGGATGAGACACAGATCTCAAAAGTAATGGATCGTATCTTTCAATATTATGATACGTTATATGACAAGAAGGATTTCAAACCGAGCTACGAATATCGTCCGATCCAGCATTCAAATAATTGAATCCTTTCTGCATTCATGTTAATATATATTTTTGGGTCTGATAACAGACAGAATGAAATTGTATGAACAGGCGCTCTGGTTTGCCGGCGTCACTGTGGAGGAAAGAGATTTATGAGTAAAAATCAATCATCTGCTCCCATAGCAGAAAACAAGATGGGAACCATGCCCGTCGGAAAATTAGTATTTAACATGTCCCTGCCAATGATGATTTCCATGTTGGTACAGGCACTTTATAACATCGTTGACAGTATCTTCGTAGCAAAATTATCAGAAAATGCGCTGACTGCCGTTTCGTTAGCTTTTCCGCTTCAAACACTTCTGATTGCGGTAGCTACCGGTACCGGTGTCGGCATGAATGCACTCCTGTCCAAATCCCTTGGAGAGCGCAATTTTAAAAAGGCGAATAAGATTGCTGATAATGCAGCATTTATCTATGCCACCAGTTACATCGTATTTTTAATCCTTGGCTTTACGATTGTAAAACCGTTCTATGCAAGCCAGATTGGAAATGCAGATGTCGAGATCATGAATCTCGGAATTGATTACCTGAGTACAGTTATGATCTTTTCTTTTGGTTTGTTTACACAGATTTTCTTTGAACGATTACTGACTTCTACCGGAAGAACGATCTTCAGTATGACTTCTCAGTTATGCGGTGCTATCACCAATATCATCCTTGACCCGATTATGATCTTCGGACTTCTCGGATTCCCGAAGATGGGAGTAACCGGAGCTGCCGTTGCCACCGTCATCGGACAGTGCGTAGCCGGCATCGTAGCCGGAACCTGCAATCACAAATATAACCATGAAGTGTCCTTAAGCTTCAAAGGATTCCGTCCGGACATAAGCCTGATCGGACACATTTATGCAGTTGGTATTCCGTCTATTATTATGCAGTCTATCGGATCAATCATGACCTATTCGATGAACCGCATCCTGATCGAGTTTTCTTCTACCGCAACTGCTGTATTCGGTGTATACTTTAAGCTTCAAAGCTTCTTCTTCATGCCGGTATTCGGACTGAACAATGGTATCACACCGATCATTGCTTACAACTACGGTGCCCAGCAGAGAAAGCGTATGATCCGGACGATCAGGATCAGTCTGACAACTGCATTCTGCCTTACTTTTATCGGATTCCTCTGTTTTGAAGGTATCCCACAGGTATTGCTTGGAATGTTCAATGCATCTGCTGACATGCTGAAGATTGGTGTTCCGGCACTTCGTATCATCGGTATCCACTACCTGATCGCATGGTTCTGTATCATTGCCGGTACCGTATTCCAGGCACTCGGCAAAGCAGTATTCAGCATGATCGTATCTATCATGCGTCAGCTGGTTGTACTGATCCCTGCTGCTTATATCCTGTCTAAGATTGGCGGACTGCACGTTGTATGGTGGTCTTTCCCGATTGCGGAAGTGATATCATTTATTGCGTCTATGGCATTTTTGATCAGAATTTATAAGACGATTATCAGTAAGATTCCGGAAGGGAAATTGTAAACTCTATATCGCTGACATGCAAAAGAGGCTGTAAAAATTCTTTTTAGAAAGAACTTCTCAGCCTCTTACTTTATTTACATTTCATTACTGTTTTTCAAAAAGATATTTCCCGAAATCTACTTTTTATTTTTGTAATTCACAATATAAATTCCCACACATACCAGAATCAATGCAATCAGACTTCTCGCATTAAATGCCTGGCTTACTTCTCCAAGAACCAGTGCCGATAACACCACACTGCAAAGCGGATTGACAAATCCAAAGATTGCTACTTTTGATACCTCATTATGTGCCAGCAGAACTGACCAGAGTGTATACGCTACTGCCGATACCATTGCCAGATACAGAATCAATACCGCTCCTGCAACAGACATGTGATCCAGATGTCCACCCATGAGGATTCCTACTACAAACAGCAAGACGCCACCCATGAAGAATTGACATCCGCTTAATATAACCGGTGATACTTTTTGGGAGAAAATATTGATCAGTACGGTGGATGCTCCATAGGACAACTGTGCGATCAGCACAAAGCCTTCTCCTGTCAGTCTGAAGCCCATATCCATAGAACCGCCTGCCATGTTGATGATCACGACTCCTGCAAATCCGAGAATACAGCCGGCAAGTTTTCTGCCTGTCATCTTTTCATTTCTTACTAACAGACATGCCATTAAAATTGCGATAAAATTTCCAAGACCTGTGATAATTCCGCCTTTTACACCGGAGGTATGTGCTACTCCGATGTAGAAGAAAAAGTACTGGACAAAGGTCTGTGCAAAACAGACAGGAATTGCATAGCGGAATACTTTTCCATCCGGAAGAACCATATGTTTTTCACGGATAGATGCAAATACTAACACCAGAATTCCAGCCAATGCAAACCGGATGCCTGCGAAGACGATCTGGCTTGCGGTATCTGCAGAATCTACAGATAAGATGCGATAGCCTGTCTTGATCACTGGAATTGCGCTGCCCCATAAGATGCAGCAGACACACGCCAGAGCTGCAACCACCCAGGTCCTCGTTAATCTATTTTGTTTTTCTGTAATTTCCATTTTATTTTTCAATCTCTATCTTCTCTTTCAGTACGACACATCCGGCCATATCACCGATTACATTCACACAGGTTGCTCCCATGTCACATAATGTATTGATACTGATATACACACCCATGACTCCGGCCGGAAGACCTGCCATTGTTGCCAGTGCCGCAAACGATGCGATTGCTCCTCCCGGGATTCCCGGTGTTCCAACTGACAGAAGAACATTCGCCAGAAGGATGATGATCATCATCGGAATACTGACATGTACGCCACATGCATTTGCAAAAAACATGATCATAAACGACATCAGGATTGATACTGCGTCCATGTTAACAGTTGCTCCAAGCGGAATTGTGATACTGGATATCTGATTCGGTACGCCCAGTTCATCTTCCACACAACTTTTGCTGAGAGGAATCGTTGCAGAACTTGAGCATGTACCAAATGCATTCAATGCTGCCGGCATGATCGCTTTGAAGAACTTCACCGGACTTGTCTTTCCGAGAATGCTTACTGCACCGCCATATACAACAAATGCAAATCCAAAGAACGCAACATATAAGATGATCAGCTGTGTAGCCAGTGATACGATCGTCTTTGTTCCATTTGCCTCTACGACAGGAACGATCGTACAGAATACTCCGATCGGTGTGAAATACATAACCGTACTGATAATCTTCAGGCATGCTTCGTTGCAAGAATCAATTACCTTTAATAATGGCTCTCCCTTTTCTCCGATCGCGATCAGTGTAAATCCCATGATCAGTGCAAATACCAGCACCTGCAACATATTACCCTCTGCAAATGCAGACACCGGATTGGAAGGAATCAGTCCTTTCACTGTATCTAATATACTGTCCATCTTTGTTGCCTGAATATCAGATGTAGCCATCTTAAAGCTGACACCTTTTCCAAGACAGATCAGTCTCGGAATGATCAGCCCGACAAAACTTGCCAGCGCTGTGGTGCACAGGAAGAACAGCATTGCCGCTCCTGTGATCTTACCTGTCGTCCTGGCACTTCCGATGCTTGCAATACCCATTACGATCGAACAGAATACCAGCGGGAAGATCATCATGTTCAATGCACTCATATAGATGCTTCCCAGTACACTCGTTGCAGTCAGAACCACTTTAAACCGTCCCGCCAAAAACAGTCCGGTCAGGATTCCGAGGATCAATCCGCCGAAAATCGCACCGGTGATGTGTTTTCTGTACCACTCATAAAAACTCTTCATTCGTATGTACTCTCCTTACTCTTTTAACTATAATATAACGTCTATATTTTACTATAGACATATAGATAATAGTTTATATCAAAAGGAGTGGGACGTCAATGTCCCACTTCCTTGGTTTCACCGTTTTTACAGTTTCCCCGTTGTTTGTCATATGCTAAAATAGAATTATTATCAATACAGAAACGAGGTGCTTTTATGCAGCACGAAGTATTTATCAGTTATCACCGAAACTCATCTGCTGAACTTGTGGAACATATTGTAGCGGCACTGGAAAGTCACGGAATCAAATGCTGGTATGCCCCACGGGATGTAGATTCAAGCTATGCCGGAGATATTGTTAAAGCAATCAATACATGCAAAGTCTTCCTTCTGGTTATGAATGAGCAGTCTTCTCATTCTGCCCATGTACTCAATGAAATTGACTGTGCTTTTAACCGGTTCCATCAACATGAATCCATCCGCCTGTTACCTTTCCGAACCGATAACAGGGAAATATCGGATGATGTCCGGTATTACCTTGGACGGATTCATTTTCTGGATGGTACCGAACCGCCAGAAGAAGACCGTATCAATGCCCTTGTATCCAGAATTTCTTATTGGATTCAAAGCAGTGAATGGAACAACAATGCCCAACCGGTCGTTCAGGTTCAGAGCATACACAGTACCACCCTTGTACACAACACAAATTTTGTTGGCCGGGCATCTGAACTTAACGAAATATACCGTTTACTTCATAGCGACAACAATAAATTATTTTTATGCGGAACCGGTGGCATTGGAAAAAGTGAACTTGCCAGACAATATGGACTGAAATTTCAGAACGAATACCGAACCATTCTCTGGTTCACTTACAACAGTACGCTGGAAGATATGATCATCACAGATCAGTTTCTTCTCATCCATGGTCTGGAAAATGAGAAACAAGACCTTACAACTCCTCAGGCACGGGAAACTTATTATTATAAAAAGCTGAATTATTTAAAAGAACACTGTGATAAACATACACTTCTTATCATCGACAATTTTGATGCCGAAGATGAACGCACACAGGAACTTCTGGAGGGACCATATTCTGTAATTTTCACTACCCGTATCAGTCGTGAAAAAGATGGATATCAGGAACTTTCCATTCATCCAATGGACAATCCGGAAGATCTTATTGCTTTGTTTCAGAAATTTTATAAACGTCCTCTACAATCTGGCGATGATATGATTCTCTTGCAGATTTTTGATAAGATTGCCCGTCACACCTACGGCATCGAACTTCTGGCCAGACAAATGCAAGCCTCCAGAATGTCCCCTGCCAGTATGCTGGACTTTTTCAATGGAAAAGAAACTCCTGCCTCCAGACGTTCTCACATAGTAATGGAACATATCCTGAATGTAATGACAGATCTGTTCCACCTTGGCAGCCTTACAGAAGAGAAACTCTCCATCTTGAAAAATATGGCACTTTTTCCGGTAGAAGGTATTGAAACAGAGACTTTTTTGACTTAACAGAACTAGATGATTTTATGTTGATAGATGAACTGATCGATTCCAGTTTTATCCAGTACAATTACATTACCGATGTGATATCCCTGCACCCGCTCATCGTCAATACCATTCAGAAAAATGATTCTGATTTCAGACTATAGCTTCCAGACTATTTTTATTATTTTATTAGTCATCTAACAGTACATCATTAACCACATCGTATGCATCTTCCAATGCATCCAACGCTTCCGTCAGAGTGTCTGCTTTATCCGCTTCACCGTCTTCTTCATATTCATCCAGTATATTTACCAGAGAATCTTTTACTTGTTGGATGGATGTTATCAGGTCTTTTAACTGTTCTTCTTTTGTTGATGTGGTATTTATATTTACTATTTTTCTCACGTTAATAACCTCCTGTGTTCTTGTCTATTTATTCTCTTGCTGATACATTTTCTTCCAGTGTTCTAATTCTTCCTGCATTTTTTTTAATTGTAATTTATTTTCTTTTAATTGCTGATCTTTCTCTTCTATTTCCATCTTTGATTCTTCCAGTTCTTCTCTTGTCTTATCCAGATCCTTCTGCATCTCATCTACCATCAGTTCTACACTATTCCGGTCCAGTTCCTGTAATTCTTTTGAAAACATTCCCATCACCTCATCTAAATCACGGCAGATCACATAGATTTGTTCATACATTTCTTTAAAATCCGAATATTTTTCTATGATACTCAGAATATCATCCGGCTCATCCATACACATAAACGCAAGCCATGCTTCCAGCCGATTATTTATAATCATCTTACTACTTTTATTGTGCTTAATACTACGAAAGTTGTCAAGCGTTACAAATAAATATTTCTGTAGAAGATTCATTTCCGCTCCTGTATCTGATTTCTGTTCAAAATGATGTAAATATACATCTCTAAATTTATGTAACTGTGATGGACTTGTTTCAAACAAGACAATCGTGTATACATCTTTTATATCTCTATAACATGATTTTGTTTTCTTTCCTTCTTGTTTATTCTTTTTGCGTACTCTTCTGTATTGACGCAATAACAAATCTGCAGAATAACATGCACTTCGTTCTCCCGGAAACATATAACCATTCTTTTGTATCTCCAGATTGACAATACTTCCGTTTTCTAATTCTACCACGATATCCATAATCAAAATAGAATACCCATCCGAAAGTCCCGTCTCTTCATTCGGCAGTACTTCAAGTATTTTCACTTTCTGTTGAAGCAACAACGATAAAAATTCTTCTACTCTTTCTTCATAAATTTCTGGATTCAAAATAGCTTTACTAATGAAATCATACATCATTTTTACACCTTTTGTTCCTGTTACAAAAGCCAGAAATTCTTCTCTTTCATCTTCCTGCCAATTTTCATAAATTTCTTTCAGCTTTGAATTATTCTCAATTTCTCTTAAAACTTCTTCTTTTGTCCGAATCATCGGAAAATACTGTTGCAGCTTATTCATCATAGACAGCTCCTCCTTGTATCCCAGCAATATAAAATTATTAGTTACTTTGTCTTCATATCGGATAATTGTTTCGAATTTGAAATACCGAAATGAGATGCCCTCGGGCTTAGAATTTTTAGGAATATAGAAACTTTTCTTTAAAGTTAATTTACAATAACACAAAAGGAAAGATTCTGCAATACTTCTGCAAAATCTTTCCCTTTGATTCTTCCAAGTGCTTCGATAATTAAATGCTTACACTCATCTCATGCCATTCTTCCCCGCCCCAGGTTGACTGCGCGATTCCTTTATCTTTAAATCCGAATTTCTCATACATCGCTACCTTCGATTCCAGACAGGTAAGGATAATCTCTTTTCTTCCCCGCCCCCATTCTCTTTCGAGATACCGGCGTACCAGTTCTCTTGCAAGTCCCTGACTGCGGTATTCCGGCAGTACATCCAATCCCAGAAGCATGACATTCTTGCCTTCCGGGTTATGCAGACTGGCATCTGTAAAGAACTCGTCCTTTAATATCTCATCATCCGTTGCTAGTCCATTTAAAAAACCTGCCATCTTTCCATTTTCTTTATCAATCGCTACCAGAAATAAATCCGCAATTCCGGCAACACGGTCTTTCATATGCTTCTTAGAACAGGCTTCATTCGGCGGAAAACAGATCCTTTCGATCTCTGCTGCTTCTTCTGCTTCGTTCTGTTTTATGTTTCTAAATTCATATCTTTCTGAAATATGTGTATCTGTCATTTGCTTTTCTCCGATCCCATTACCGTATAAAATGTGTCGCAATTCGTTCTTCCCTTTCCGGTAATCCGAACTGTTCTTTTCCAAGCGCAATACTCTTCATCAAGAATGTCATATTTCTTGCAAGTGTACGCATCGTCTGTTTTCCTTCTCCATCCTGCTCTGACTCCCCCGGCATACGTCCATGAATGCTGTTCCAATACTGGCTTGATGCAACCGGCATTCCAGAGATCGTAAAATACTTGTTCAATTCATCAAATGTTGCTGAACAACCACCGCGTCTCGCACATACAACACTTGCTCCGACTTTCATCGTCTTGTCAAAATGACTGCTGTAGAACAAACGGTCAAGACAGGCAATCAGTGTCGCATTCGCTGAGGCATAATATACTGGGCTTGCCACTACCAGTCCATCGGCTTCTTCAAACTTTGGTGCCAGTTCATTTACCATATCGTTGAATACACATTTGCCTTTTTCATAGCAGGAACCACAGGCGATACAGCCACGAATATCTTTATTGCCGACCAGTATGATCTCTGTCTTGATTCCGTTATCTTTAAATACCTGTTCCATTTCTTTTAATGCAACAGATGTATTGCCATTAGCCCGTGGACTTCCATTTAACATTAACACTTTTAAATTTTGCTGCATTGATTTGTTCCCCTTTCAATGATTCTCTTCCTGACAGATATTTCTTTCAGGATTCGCAAGTTTTTATGCTCATATCCTTGGCGTTCTGAATTCCACCGCATGCTTCCTCTTCCAGATTGGGAACAAATTCCGCTGACACACATAATTCTCCCTCTCTTTGATCGCAACTGCCTGAAAAAACGTCTTCCACATCTCTGTATATTCATCTTCATACTGTTCTGTTTTACGAAGTGACTCAAATTCGTCATCCGTCAGATAACGCAGATAGTTTGTTCCGTCTTTTGGATGTACGCATGCAGTTTTCCGGTTATCATCTATGATCATCCAATGTTCTGACGGCATCCGGTCCGCAAAATGTCTGCCAACCAGCATGATCACATCACTTTTGGGTTCCAGATGACTGACATAGACCTTTCTGCCCAGCGACTGGAATCGTGCAAATTCATTAAAATGATGGCTTTCATTACCAACTTTCCGCCGAAGTTCCAATATGCGCATCACATGAGGATTCGAATACTGTTCCAGTACCTTACTTCCCACTGCGAATCCGACACGCAGAAAATTATAGATTGCCTGTAACGCATCTTCTTCTGCAGAAAGGGTTGCATAATATACATCCAGATATGCTTCATCGGAAATATCCCTGCGAACGGAACGGATTACTTTTTCTGCTTTCACATTATCCCCGTCTACATGGACATATTCATCAAACATTGTCTGCTGTAATATCGGTTCTTTCTTTAATTGTATCTGATCATGACCGATCCGTAATGCTTCTGACCAGGCATCATAGATACAGGTCATAATGTCCTCCAGACGATCCTTACAAGTATATATCTTCATAATTTTCTACCCAATCCCAAAGTCCGCCAATGACAATTGCACATAAGATTCATTGGAATGTTCTATATTCCATACGTCTTTCTTATCTACACTGACCAGTTGTCTTGTAATATACGACGCTTCAATCGGTGTATGATACATCTGTTTTCCCCCACAGGTAATAAAATAATGTGCCCGCTTAAGTACCACACCCATCTTCTTTAAACTTGCAAAATCCAGTCTTCCATACCGTCTTGCATGTGTGATCCTGCTGGCGGATTTGGGACCGATTCCCGGTACCCGAAGCAGTCTTGCATAACTTGCAGTCTCTACTTCCACGGGAAATTGTTCGAGATGGCGTAATGCCCAGTCGCACTTTGGATCGATCAGTTCATTGAAATCCGGCTTTTCTTCCGACAATAATTCACCTGCCTGGAATCCATAAAATCTAAGCAGCCAATCTGCCTGATAGAGGCGGTGTTCACGCAAAAGCGGTGCCGGTGTTCCGAGCCCCGGCAGTGCGGCATCCTCATTCAGCGGAATATATGCTGAGTAAAACACTCGTTTCAGATCAAAACCCTGATACAACTGCTGGGTCGTCTGCAATAATGTATAGTCACTTTCCCCCGTCGCACCGATGATCATCTGTGTACTCTGCCCGGCAGGTGCAAAATTACGCTTTAATCTTGACATATCACGGGGTGCTAACTGATATGCGTTGTCCCATGTAAGGAGTCCATCCAATGTCCCCATTTCTTTTTGAGAAGACAGCGTTCCGTCCTTTCCATCCGACAGCCTGTCTGTCTTCTTTTTTTCTTCCAGGCTTTCCCGATAATTCCTTTTGGATATTTCCGAAAAAATGCCGTTATTTAACAGTTGATTTCCCCTGCTTCTTTCCATATATGCTGTCTTTCCGATGGCCATCCGGTGTGCAGCAATTGTATTCTGAACCTTTCCCATAGGATTAAGGATTGTCTTCATTGTCTTATTCGGTGCAAGAGTCCGAAGACTCTCTTCCGTCGGAAGTTCCAGATTCACACTGATACGGTCGGCCAGATATCCCGCTGCGGCAAGAAGTTCATCCGAAGCTCCCGGAATCGTCTTCACATGGATATATCCGTTAAAATGATATTTTGTGCGAAGCAGCAGTAAAGTCTCACACATCTTTTCCATCGTGTATGTCGGATTTTTCAAAACTCCGGAGCTTAAGAAAAGACCTTCTATATAGTTACGCCTATAAAACTCAATCGTCAGTTCACAGATCTCTTCAGGTGTAAATGTTGCCCGTTTCACATCGTTACTTGCACGATTAATGCAATATTTACAATCATAGGCACAATGATTTGTCATCAGAATCTTTAATAAAGAAATACATCTTCCGTCCGCTGCAAAACTGTGACAGATGCCGCATGCCTCTGTATTGCCGAGTTCTCCTTTCTTTCCACGGCGGCTGGAACCACTTGACGTACATGCCACATCATATTTTGCCGCATCAGCAAGAATCTGTAATTTCTCCTGTGTTGTATAATTACTGTTTTTGATTTCTATATTCATAGTTTTATTATACAAACAAGCGTTCTTGTTTTCAAGTGGTTTTCAGAACATTTGTTCTTTTTTATCTGCTATAACTTAAATAAAAAACTGCGATAATAACCTTACTTAAATGAAAAACTAAATTCCGGTTTTGGACCAAATGCAAGAGTAAATTCCATATAGGTCGAAGTTACTTTTGCACACATATTTGCCATATTGTCTTTGATAATCATTACTCCGTATAATGTACTTGCAGCTGATTGCCTGCCTGTGCAGATTGGAGATAATTATGAAAAATAAAGGCAATCAGAAACATTTAACATTTGAACAGCGTGTTGATATCGAGAAAGGTCTTACTGAGAATAAAAGCTTCACTGAAATTGGACGAATTATTGGTAAAAATCCATC
>ENA-OQNN01000463-OQNN01000463.1-human-gut-metagenome-genome-assembly--contig:-NODE-463-length-41658-cov-6.746190_pt1 | contig 41658 bp, 43 predicted proteins | sample MGYA00242624_ERZ504870 | MGnify/ENA primary metagenome ERZ504870 (study PRJEB26092, sample SAMD00036379) | human gut metagenome | host: Homo sapiens | study: EMG produced TPA metagenomics assembly of... | reverse complement strand
AGGGATTGCCTGTAGGCCATGTCCTGTGTTATACTCTTACTCATGAGGAATATGGTCTCCTTTCAGAAAGTTTGGTGTGGTAGCTTAACTTTAACACATGAGACCCTATTCCTCATACCCTTTTTATTCAATTGTCCAAGATGTATTGTAGTCCTACACTTTTTGCGGCTGCCGGTGCAGAAAGCTCTTGAAAACGGGCGCGCTGTAGGGTATACTATGGGGGCGGTCGCTCAAGCCGACAATATATAACCGGGTGTAGCGCAGTTGGTATCGCGCCTGCTTTGGGAGTGCCGTGGCGGTATCCGGGACAGGGCAGGGCGAAACGACGCAAAGCCTTGCGACGCCTGCGTTTGCTGGATTTCCCCCGGTTGCCGAAAACGGCGTAAAAGCGGCTTTGACCACATAAATGACCACAGACAGAAAAATCTTTATTTTTACCCCTCGCCGTGGTATCATGGCAGAAAAGTGAATATCCGGGTGTAGCTCAACTGGTAGGGCGCGACATTTGGGATGTCGAGGTTGGGTGTTCAAGTCACCTCACTCGGACCAAAATCCCTCTGAAATCAACGATTTCAGAGGGATTTTCTTATTCTTTGTCTATTGCGGCGCAATTTCTGAGTTACTCTCTACAGCAAAACCGTCCGCTTTCGGTAGTAAATCCTGTCGGAAGCACTTTTAATATACAGAAGTCCATCCCACACAAAAGCCTTCCATCAAACATTTTTCCCTCTTGCAGTATTAATTTGACTGTGTTATAATTTTAATATTCCAATTAGCCGTATTAGCTTAGTTGGATAGAGCGCCTCCTTGACTAAGAGGTAGACGGGGGTTCGAGTCCCCCATACGATCATTTTAAGCTGTTGCTTTTTATATTTGTATTCAACTCCTCTTTTGGTCTTTTTTGATTCCAAAAGAGGAGTTATTTTATGTCAGCAACAATTCGAGTGTAAAGCGGCCAAAAAGCCGCACGGCACTCGATTTGGAAAACTTTAATGATGGAAACTGTAAATGACATAGGGCGTTTTCCTATGACACTCGTCCAAGTAACCAATCAAAGCAATTCTATCAGCAAGGAGGTTGCTACCATATGAGACCGTTTTCAATCAATATACGCGGTCGCGTAAAAAACTTTAATCTTCCTAAAAATCAGCCACTTGTGCCGCTTTTTGAGGCTATCGTGAATGCAATTCATGCCATTGGTGAGCGGAAATCCACCGATCCATCTTTTGAAGGCCAAATAATTATCAGAATTCTTCGTGATGGACAGTTTGTACTCGATGGCACTGGTGAATTGCCCCAAATTCAGTCCTTCGAAATTATTGATAATGGAATTGGATTCAATGAAGCAAATATTGCTTCGTTTATGGAATCGGACTCAACATACAAAGCCCAAATTGGCGGCAAGGGTGTCGGACGGTTTTCTTGGCTGATTGCATTCGAAAAAGCTGAGATAGAGAGTGTCTATTCCGAGGAAAATGAATATGTAAAACGATCCTTTGATTTCTCCATTTCTAATTCTGGCATCAATGATACCCTCACCGACTGCACCGGGTATAATGATAATCAAACGACAGTCAGATTGCTCAATTACATTAAACCGTATGCCGATAATGTTCCTAAACGCAGTATTACCATTGCTATGCGGATAATCCAGCATTGTCTTGTATATTTCATTTCTGATGATTGTCCCCAAATCATCCTGCAGGATATTGATGAAACTCATAACTTAAATCATATATTTAAGGAGAAAATTCGATCTGAAGCTAACAGCAAGACTATTGTCTTGAATGATGAAACCTTTGAGTTGCTCCATGTAAAAGCCGAAGAGTCCACTATCAACGGCAACAAATTATATTTGTGTGCACATAACCGCTTAGTAGAAACAAAAGAACTGGATAAGTATATTACCGATCTTGATCGACAAATCTTCGAAAAAAGTGGATTCTGGTATGTTGGTGTTTTGAGAGGGCATTACCTCGATGAGGCCGTTGATATGAACAGGCTTTCCTTTAACATTCCTGACGGTGGCCCATTAGATAGCATGGCAAACATGATTACTATGGATCAGATCATGCGAGCGGTTGTCGTCGAAGTAAATGAATTTCTTAAAGACTACCTTCAGCCTATTGCCACAGAAAAAATTCGAAGAATAACAGATTATGTAACGCATCGGGCCCCACAGTTTCGTCATCTGTTGAAATACACACCTGAGGCAATTGCGAAAATCAAGCCTAATTTAAGTGAGGATAAATTGGATGATGAACTACATCGTATAAAAAGAGAGTTCGATAGAACAACAGCCAAAGAAAATACTCAGCTTCTCGATGAACTGAATAAGGGTGTAATCAGTTCAGACGAGTACATACAGAAATTTGGATTGCAAATCGAAAAAATAAATAGCGCTAATGGGGCCGCATTAGCCGAATATGTTGCTCACCGCAAGGTTATCCTCGACTTGATGGAGTTTGCAATACGTCAAAATGATGATGGGCATTTTCAAAAAGAGAGTTTTCTCCATAATATCATTTATCCAATGAGAACAACCTCTGCGGATACTCCTTATAGCAATCATAATTTGTGGTTGCTGGATGAGAAGCTCGCCTATTGCAGTTATATTTCCTCCGATATTCCGTTTAATAACAATCCGAAAGAAGACCGAACAGACATAATGATCTTGGATTCTCCAGTCGCTGTTTCTGATGAAGAAAATGACGGTCGAGAATACGAGAATATTGTCTTGTTTGAACTCAAACGTCCGATGCGAGATGACTATAATAGCAGTAATAATCCTGTCAATCAGTTATATGAATATGTTTCACAGTTGAGGAGCAACAAAAAAAGGGATAAAGATGGACGTGTAATCAGAGTCGGACAAAACACCAAATTCTACTTATATGCCGTGTGTGACATCACAACCACATTAGAGCAGATTTTGGATTTCCACGATTTTTCACAAACACCTGATAAACTTGGGTATTATAAGTATAATGATAAGATGAATGCATATATCGAAATCTTATCTTATGACAAAATTATAAATGACGCAAAGAAGCGCAATAGAATCCTCTTTGATAAACTGGGGATATAATTTTCTGTAATTCTGTCATACATGAAATACCAATTCACAGTCATATTCCGCAACCAAAGTGGTTGTGGAATACGCTCTTTGCTCGTGCCGAGCTGAAACCAGCGTCCCCCCATTATTTCCGAAGTGCCCTAACACACAATCAAGTGTGTTAGGGCACTTGTTTATCAGTTAGGTCGTATTCATAACCAGAATCATAAACAGTTCTCTATCATTGTTTTAGATAATGTACAATAAGTTGCGCAAATTGAAAACCGCATAAAAGAAGACATAGCTTGCAGGCTCTGGTAGAATGAAGTTACCACACAAACATTCGAAAGGAGACAGCAAACTATGTCCGAGAAAATTGTACAGCTAAACGAGGAAGTAATCAAGGGCCAAATCAAGGAATTGGTTCGCGGCAGCGTGGAGGAAACCCTGAATGAGCTGCTGGAAAAGGAGGCGGAGTCCCTGACGCAGGCGGCCCGCTATGAGCGCAGCGAGGCCCGTCAGGGCTACCGCAGCGGCCACTATGAACGCAGCCTCACCACCACCTCCGGCGACGTCACGCTCCATATGCCCCGGCTCAAGGGCGTATCCTTCGAGACTGCCATCATCGAGCGGTATCGCCGCCGGGAGAGCAGCGTGGAGGAAGCCCTCATCGAGATGTACCTGGCGGGTGTTTCCGTGCGCCGTGTGGAGGACATCACGGAGGCACTGTGGGGCAGCAAGGTTTCGCCCGCCACCATCAGCGAGCTGAACAAGAAAGCCTACGTTCACATCGAGGATTGGCGCAACCGCCCGTTGCAGGGCGGGCGCTATCCATATGTCTACGTGGACGGTATCTACCTGCGCCGCAACTGGGGCGGAGAGTACGAAAATGTGGCAATTCTGGTGGCAATTGCCGTGAATGAGGACGGTTTTCGTGAGATTTTGGGCGCTGCCGAAGGGATGAAAGAGGACAAGGCCAGTTGGGTCAGCTTCTTCCAATGGCTTCGTGGACGTGGCTTGGACGGCGTAAGGCTCATCGTCGGCGACAAGTGTATGGGGATGCTGGAGGCCGTGGGTGAGGTGTTCCCGGACGCCAAATATCAGCGCTGCACGGTGCATTTCTACCGCAACGTTTTCTCTGTTGTGCCCAAATCCAAGGTCAAAATTGTGGCAAAAATGCTCAAGGCGATCCACGCCCAGGAGAGCAAAAAAGCGTCCCGCGAGAAGGCGAAAGCCGTGGTCGCCGAGCTGCGCGCCATGAAGCTGAAGGAGGCCGCCAAGAAGGTCGAGGACGGCATTGAGGAGACGCTGACCTACTGCGATTTTCCCAGTGAGCATTGGACCCGTATTCGCACCAACAATGTGATCGAGCGACTGAATCGGGAGATCCGACGCCGCACCCGCGTGGTGGGGACATTCCCTGACGGCAACTCCGCCCTGATGCTGGTCTGTGCACGGCTCCGCCATGTGGCGGGCACCCAGTGGGGCTGCAAAAAATACATGAACATGAAGCACTTGGAGGCAGGTCTGGACGATGCCTCCGTTGCCGACTGACTTCAGGTCTGCCGGAGCCTGCAAACAATTTTGCGCATAAATCTTGACGGGACCTTGTTTTATTGCGGTGTAGAATTTGAGACATTGTGTTGTAAAGTAAATAGTGTACCAATCACTTCACACTCTTACCGGTGTTTTTTATGTCTTCTTTCCCCGCTTTTTCTGCTCTTCTGGCGGGCTTCCATCACCTTCGCCCATGTCTTTCAGCCGCTGCGCTTCCACGATCTCCGCCTTCATCTCCACGATGAGCACCTTCAGCTTCTCCTCGCACTCCTCGTGGGTATGGGCGTAAGACTGCCATTGCGCACGCGGCCATCCTTCGTGGTGATGGTGCTGGGTTCGGTGCGGATGAGCCCCTTTTCCTCCAGGCCGGCCACATACTTCCGCACGGTGTTTTCACTCAGCTGTACCGCCCGACCGATGGTGCGGTAGCTGGGATGGCACTGGTAGGTCCTGCGATCTTCGCAGCGCAGGAGGTAGTTGTAGACGGCGATTTCATGAGAGCTGAGGCCGAGATTGAAGACTTCGTTGGGGACGAGATAGTAGTGTTTGTTCAGGTCCCGCTTGGGCCAGCGCTGGAACATCAGGCATCACCTCCTGTCTGCGCATCGACCCACCGACAGAACTTTTCTTTGGGTACCACGATGCGGCTGCCGATCCGCAGCGCTGGGAAGCCCGTCTCGTGCATGAGCTCATAGGCGCTGGAGATGGACACGCCCAGCACCTGCGCCACCGTGTTCGCGTTGAGGAACAGCGGCAGCTGGTCATAGTTGGTGAATGTGGATTCTTGCATTGGATTCCTCCTTTGTAATTTTTTGTTGAGAGCTGCAAGCAAAAAGCTCCCACTGAAAAAGTGGGAGCAGTATCCATATTGCAAATTTGGAACCTCATGATAGAATAGAAGCATGAGGAGGTGAGCCGATGCCGCTGGTAAAATACAGGATCTACGAGCTGTCCGCCAGAGCCGTGATCAGCTATGGCAGGCAGCAGGACGGGACATATACCTTCCATCTCAGCGCCGCCGAGACAGAGAAATGCAAATCACTTTCCGCACCTCACGAGCAGGACGATAACGCACTGTTCTATCAGATCATGTGCGTGCTGCACGGCGATGCCTTCACCGGAAGACCCGGTGGGCAGCTGGTGACGGATCTCTCGGACATCATTTTCTATATGGACTTCTCCGGCATCTTCGGCCGGAGCGGCGCCAGAAAGAAACACCTGATCCGGCAGGAGAAGGCCAGGGCCCTGTTCCGTCCCGAAGGTGTCAGCCTGGACTTTGGCTCCGGGGCACATCGTTACCTCGCCTTTGAGCGTTCGGGCAGCATGAGCCGGCAGGCGCGGCTGGCCTTCATCCGGGAGGATTTTTATGACACGGTGTGCCGCCGCATCATGATGGATATGACCATCGGTGACTGCCAGCTCAGCAAGCTCTATGCCTACAACGGCCTGATGCTGTCCAGCGGTATCCGCATTGACGGCATCGGCATTGACCGGCCCCACCGGGTGGTGGTCATCGACAATCCTACGCGCACAGAGCGGAATGTCAGCGTCATCACCGTAGAGGACGACGGAACGCAGAGCAGTACCCGCAAATATCACCGGGTGGAGAAAAAAGAGGACATCGAAATCACCTGCTTCGACGGCGAGGGGCTGATCTCAAAAGAATATGCCCGCGTCGTGGACGAGAAGCTGTGCGGGAAGAAAGTCCACACCTCATTCCAGATCCGTATGCCCTATGTCAAGGGTATGCTGCACGAGGTGGACTTCAAAGACTTCCTGACCCTCTGCGGGACGGACACCATCACCGATCTGTGGGGCATGGAGCATTCCGTCCGGGATGTGGACGTCATCCTCACCAAGAGCATGTTCAAGGGATACGGCTGGCTCACTGCCAGTGGCATGAACTGGGAGGACTACCGGACGGTGTTTCGCAAGTACCGCCATGCGCTGTACATCACCAATGTGAGCAAGGAGAAACCGGAACAGACCACCGAGCTGAACTATCAGTTTCTGACCACCGTTTCCGTTCAGGGTGACGAGTTCCGCCCTGCCGATCTGCCGGACGGCTGGGACCACAGCCCGGAGACAGACGAGCGAAATTGGCTCACCAAGCAGACGGAACTGGCGTATTACAATTTCTGCGCCGATGAATCGTTTCGGCAGAATTACTTTCTGGAGAAGTTTGAGCGGGTCAGCTGGTGGGAACGACACCAAGGCAAGGACCAGATCCTTGCCGCCGTGCTGAAAAAGAATCCAAGCTTCATCAACGAACCGGTCTATGCCAAGCGACTGGAGGATGAAGCCGATAAAATCGTGGAGCAGTACGCCGTCGGCCGGTTGATCGTAGCGGGAGACAACCGTTATCTTTCCGGTGATCTTCTGGACTTTCTGGCATTTCTGCTCCCGACTGTTCCGCCGCGCAAACGCAGGCAACGGATGTTTTACAGCACCGTCATGACCGACCACTTCCCGGAGAGTTCCTTCTATGCACCCCAGGCGGCCTATGCCCATGACGACGCCTGCACGCTGCTGCGCAATCCGCACATTGCCCGCAACGAGGAGCTACAGCTTTCCTTCTACGACGCGAAGGAAGAGAGAAAGCAGATGCGGCATTACTATTTCGGGCACCTGACGGATGTGGTGATGGTGGATTCCAATATGCTGGCTGCGGAGCGGCTGGGCGGCGCTGACTACGACGGCGATATGATCAAGACCATATCTGATCCGATCCTGAATGCCTGCGTCCGCCGCAACTACAACCTCTACCGCTACGAGAAACACAAATCCCTCACCAACACAGAGAACATTCCTCTGCTGATGATCCCTACGGCCCAGCCCCAGATCCGCAGTGCCGACGACTGGGAGGCCCGCTTTGAGACCGTCCGCAGCACCTTCTCCTCCCGCGTCGGCCAGATCTGCAATGCCGCGCTGGATCGCAGCATCATTGCCTACAACGAAAACTCCGACGCCGCGGAGCGGGAGCGCTGCCGGGAGGAGACGGAGACATTGGCCATCCTCACCGGGCTGGAGATCGACTCGACCAAGAGCGGCATCCGCCCGGATCTGGATGAGTACCTGACTCATAAAACCGTCAAGCGCAGCGACTTTCTCAAATATAAAACGCTGGTAGAGGAGATGGAGACCCGGCGTGCCTGGTATGAACCAACCCACGCGGCCAGGGTGAAGGCGTTTTTCAAGAAGGTGGATTGGAGCAAGGTGGACTCCAACGTGGAGCGACTGCCGTATCTGGCTCAGCAGCTGAAAAAGAACACGCCGCGCTTCAAGGCAAAGCCCGCCAAGGATGAGGAACTGTTTTCCTTCGCCCGGCAGCCGGACTGGAAGGAGCATCTGAATTCCGATAAACTGGCGGCGGTGGATACGCTGCTGCAAGATTACGACGCCTGCCTCTCCCGCATCCGGGCCTGCCGCGTTCCGGTGAAGGAGAAAAAGCGGAAGAGCGATGTGGAGCGCATCCTGTATGCCAGAGGGCAGAAGGATGAATACGATCCCGACGAGCTGTACGCCCTGTTCGGCAGCCTGCCGCCGGAAAAGGTATCTGCTCTGCGGCAGGTCATTCGGGTGCATGCCTGGCACCTCATGGACGAGGATACACGGGAGCGCTTCCTGCGAGAATGGCTGCCGGAGCCGGAGTTTGAAGACATTTACGATCTGCTGACTGATTTCCGCTTCGGCGGCTACCGCGTTCTCGGAGACATTGTCTGTGATATGGAGGATGAAAACACCGGCAAAGAACGGAAGCGGCTGTTCCGGGAGAGCGACTCGGAAGCCTTCACCGCCATGATGAGAGCCTTTGCGGACAAGTCCGCCTCCCGGAGCTACCGAGATGCGGTAACGGTCAAGTGCCGGGAGCTTCTGACCGCCATTATAAGGCCGACTTTGGCCGTGCGCTATGTGGTGGCCCTCGGCAGGCGTGACCTGCTGTGGGATCTGCTGCCGGAGCACATTGAGAAAAATGTTCTGGAGGTGCGGGATGATTAACGAATGGGAAGAATTCTGCGCATATACCGGAACGGTTTCCTATACCGCCAGTAAAAAGAGTGACACGACCTGGCTGGGCCGCTTCACCTTTGCCACGATTCTGGAGTTTGAGGGGATGGCCCGGATTTTGACCATTCTGGCCCGCGGATATCTGTCCCACGGTAAAGACGGAGCGGTCGTTTCGGGTGATCCCCACGATCGGATCGACTACGCCCGCCGCGCGCTCTGCGCCTGGTGCAGTGTACCGGAGGACGGGAAGCGTGCGCCGGACAAGGAATGGCAATTCCAGACGGATTTTTCAGAATTGCACACAGAGTTCCCAAAGCTGGTGGATGCGGACGGAACCGGCTGGTTCCTCCGCCATGTTCTTCGCACTGCGGACTTTATGCTGACGCACCCCGAAAAAGTGCGCAGCACCTCACTCAAGTATGCCGAGGTCATTCAGTCAAAATTTGCCGCCGCATGGCGAAGCAAGGTAACACAGTATCAGATCCCGATTTTTGCGTCCCAAACCAAGGGGGCTTGGACACTGCGCTTTGATGATGTCCTTGCCGATGCGTTGGAGCTGGGGCCGCTGCGCAGAGAGGGGCCGGAGCTGCCGCCTGAACTGACCGAAAAAGTAACAACAGCGCTTCCGAAGGAAATTCCATCCGAGGTTGTCTGTACGCTGATCCGCTATTATCTCGCCAACCGGCAGGATGATTGCGAGTGGGTGGTCCTGCCGGTGGCAAGCTTTGACGCCTACTTCGGAGATACCAGCTTCAGCAAGAAGTATCTGCCCAAGATCCCGCCGGAAATCATGGAGCGGAGCAGCGCCTTCGGTATCAGCCGGTATCGGATCACAGAAGAATATCTGCCATAAGACACAGGCAGCGGGACAAGCCTTTACGGCCTGTCCCGCTGCTTTCTCTGCCCGGATTGAGAGTGTTTTCCTTGTCTATGGCGGTGCAGCCGCTGAGTTGCCGCCTATGTCCTACTCCTCGTCATCATCAGACCATGAGGAGATTATGTGAATATCCCCTGTGTCCATATCCATTGCCATGTGATCTCCCATGCGCATCATGAGATTCCCATCGGAGTCCATCGCCATGCTGTCAGAAATGCTCATGGCGAAGTCGCCGTCATCGTAGTCAAAAATGTACTTTGACATACCGTGCACCTCCAATTTTAATCATCGTATTCCGGATAGTCAGGCACCCACTCGGGCATCCAATGCGCTTTGTTTCTGCGGTTTGCATTGTGAGTTCTCTGGTGCGATCTGTGGTTTGGATTCATCTGATTGGCCCGATTGTCAGCGTCAGCTTGATATGCCTTGTTATTGGGATTATGCAGATTTGCCCAGTGATCCAGTTGTGCTTTGGTATGTGTTTTTCCTGATACCTTTCCCATAATCAGCCTCCTTTCTGAACCGAAAAAAGCCCACGCACTTTGCTTCGTGCGTGGACTGCGATCATCCGGAAGACCGCTTTGCACGCAACAAAACAAACCCGACGAAAGAACACTTTCTTCGGTTCGATTTTGTGGTGCAAAGCATCGAAACAACAGGGGGACAACGACAGTCAACCAGCAAACTGCTTTCTCAATTCCATAATGAGAATTTGATTGGAATCAATAGTTTCGAGGATTTACATATTTTTTTACTCGCTTCATTGTCTATGTCACTGCCGTTCGATATGATTCGTACTCTCATGATACGAACGATCAAAGTTCAGGACAGTCCAACAATTTAGCGCTTTCATGATAACATGAATGGGAAGCGAATGCAATGGGGAACTGCAAATTTCACCCCATGATTCCAATTTTGTTTCCGTTTTCGTAAATGTCCGTGCCATCTTCGCAGTGATTGGGTCCCTCGTACTCCAACCAGCCGAAGCCCGCCACATAAACTTTGTCGCCGGGCTGCAGTTCTTCAGGAGGGTGGGGCGGAGTTGGCTCTGGTGCGGAATTCTTAGCGGGTACCTGCCCCGTGGAAAGCTGGAGTTCGGAAGCTACGGGTGTTTCAATAGGCCCTATCTCCAGTTCAGGTTTCTCTTCTCGGGGCGCTTCTTGTCGCGGAATCGTTCCTTTTTCCTTCTCCGCCAGTGCTGTGGGTTCCTCAATTTCCGCAACGGTCGCTTCCTTGGCGCTCACAGCGGTTTCCGCGGCTGGGACGGGTGTTTGCTCGGTTGCATTGTTATGCGGCCACACGGCGGCACACAAGGCGGCACAGGTGGTAATCAGGGTCACTATGATGAGTTTCTTCATTTTTCTTCCTCCTTAGATGCGAAACGAGCCCTCAACCCCATTGCCGTTCGGCAGGAGACTGAGCGCTCGTTTTCGTAATAGTTCAATTCCATAGAGAGTTTCCACGCCAGTTCAAATCCGGCGATAAAGCTGTCGATGGAGGTGTCCTCAGCAATACGGTCTTTTGCGTCGATGATCTGAAGCACCAGCCAACGCTCCGGTTTGCCCAGCACCTCGCTAAGTGCGTGATGGCATTCATCAATTTCCTGCTTCTGCACCGGGAATTCAGGTGGGGTATAAAAGCAGTCATATAGGTCTTTCAGCAGCTTGTATTTCATGCGCTCGCCTCCTTGCAGCACAAACATATACCACAGTTCGGCAGAAACTGCTACTGAAACTCTTTTAGAAAAATAGCGGCCGGAACATTGCGTTTCAGCCGCTATTTAAGATGTGGGGTACTCGTGGCGCGGGCTCCCGAACCATCAGGTATGCCCCCCCTGATGACTTGGGAAAGGGCTTGAATATCCCGCTCCGGCAATTACTGAGAGATGCATTGAGTATAGCATGGAAAGTATATGTTGTCAACTGGCCATATCAAACTTTGATATGTACCCCTCGCCGTGATCGTGGCGAGGGTGAGAGCTTATTGCGCCATAGGCAGTTCATAGGTATCGCATTCGTCGATGCTGTCGATACCGTTCAGGAACTGCTCTACATTGATGTTGAATTCAATCTTGATTCTATAGTCCCGGAACACCGAAACCTTTTTGATGATGTAGCCGCAGATCATTTTCTTGACCTCCATCGGGCTTTCATCAAAAATCTTGGACCAGGACACGATCCGGTTGAACTCGGCCTTCATCTCCTCGATCTTAGAGTTTCCATCATTCAGTTCCGCGGTAAGGGTCGTGATTCGTTCACTGGTGGACAGTACCTTCTGTCGGGTATCCTCCAGCATTTCAGTCAGCACATCTTGCGGCAGGGCGCTTTTCCCTTGGATCGCCTTCAGTACCTCGGCCTTGAGGGATTCATATTCCTTATTGGCCTTGGTGTTTTCGGCTCTGGCCCGCTGCAATTCCGAGCGTATCATTGCCATCTGCTTTTGAACCGCGCTTCCCACAATCATGTCGTTGGAAGCTCCCTGCATCTTGTCGAAGACCTGATGCAGCACCTCAGTGACGATCCCGTCCAGAATGTGCATTGTGTATCCAGTCTGTCCTGTACATTCCTGACGGCGCCGGGTCTTGTTGTAGCATACATAGCGAATACGTTTTTTATGGACCGGCGTCCCATCCGCAAGGCGGGTGGTTGTCCCGTTGGTAGTGAGCACCAGCCGGCCTCCACAGTGGCCGCAGAAGATGTTCCCGGAAAGCAGGGATTGGCCTGTGGTATTCAGCGGTACTGTACGCCGCTCTTTCCGCTCATTGGTCCGCTCCAGCATCAGTTTCTGCGCCAGGTCGAATTGGTCTGGGGCGATGATCTGGAGGGCCTCAAAGGGACCGGCATAGGTTTCTCCGCTCCGAAGGATTCCCTTGTAGAGCGGGTTGTGCAGGATGCCCCCCACACTGGCGTCGTGCCAGTTTTGTCCCTTCCGGTTTTTGATCCCGTGGTCGTTGAGGAAGTTGGCAAGGCGCCATCTGCCGTAACCGGACGAAATGCAGAGGTCAAACATCATCCGGACGACTCTGGCCTCGTCCTCATCAATGACCAGCATGTACACCTCATGTTTGCGCTTGTTGAGGATGCCGCTCTTTTCCAGCCGGTACCCGTATGGTGCGTTTCCACCGCGGAACCGGCCTTCCTCTACCATCTGGCCAAGGGCCGTTTTGGTGCGCATCGAAGTTTTCTGGCTCTCTCCATCGGCCTGCCAGAAACGGATGTAGTTGGTCAGGCGGTCCGTGTGGGACTCAAACCGCTGCTCTCCTTCCTGTACGCTCCAGACGCGGACGCCCTTTTTAGTAAACCACTCCACAACGAAGGGTGTTTCATCTGACTTGCGGCCCAGTCGGTCGAACATGAAGACAAGCAGAATATCGAACTTGCCCTGCTCTGCATACTTCTTGATGAGCTGCAGTTTATCACGGTCATCGGCGCTGACTTTATAACCGGATACGCCAGTTTCCTGCTCCTCGCCCACGATGACCCAGCCCATTTTCGCCGCAAAATCGTGGCAGGCTTTTCTCTGCATAGGGATGTCTGCCTGGTTGTTTTCATCGTGATCGACCTGCTTGTTGGTGGAAACTCTGTATAAACAATAAACTCTTTCAGCCATTGATATCCGTCCTCTCATGTTTTTGTGTGAGAGGGCGGACACCCAATCATTCTATTCGATTATCAAGGTTCCCGGCTTTTGCCATACCCATTATCTCACACTACGGCCAGAATAGCCAGGGGAATTGATAATCTTTTTGGAGGTAAATCTGCAGTAAATGGGCTGGTATGTTGGGTTATCCTGTACTTTGCTCAAAGTTTTTGGGCCTCATCAGTCTGCCAAAAGCGAATGTAGTCAAGCATGCGTTCTGCGTCAACGGCGTCTATGATCTCTCCCTCATAGACGCTCCAAACATGGATGCCCTTCTTGGTAAACCACTCTGCGATGAATGGGGTTTCGTTGAGATTGCGTCCCAGCTGGTCATACATAAAGACCAGCAGGATATCAAACTCACCCTGCTCAACAGCCTTTCTAATGCGCTGTAACTTAACACGGTCATCAGCGCAGGCTTTATAGCCGGACACGCCGATCTCCTGCTCCTCGTCAACAATGTTCCAGCCTTTTTTCTCTGCAAAATCGTGGCAGGCGTTCTTCTGCATGAGAATGCTTTCCTGATCTTTACCTCTGTATAAGCAATAGACTCTTTCAGCCATTTTACTGACTATCCCTTCATCAAATCTTCTGAATGCAAGACCTTCAGCAAGTCGTTCTATTTCTGGAGCATTGCATAGGCGCTCAGGAGAGCCTGCTTTACTAATACAGCAACTTCAGGATTTTCTTTTTCTGCAAAGCAGAGAGTGACCTTATAGCCCTGAACCGAGATATGCATTTCAGGCTTTTCTTCGTCGATTCTGAGTACCCTGTTCATAGTAATCCTCCTAAAAATAAAGCATCGGCTATCCTAAAAAGATAGCCGATGCTTTTCAATTTCTAATTGTAACTGCTTAGTGGCGATAGTCCTTTTACAGAGTAGGTTCGATTGACTGCATACCGATTTCCTGTACTTGGACGATATCCAATGTTGGCAGAGCCTTCAGATAATTCTCTACATTCCAGTATTGGACCCCATTTTCCATCTGCGCATCTTCGCCGCGGTACAGGATATAGCGCCCCTGGATGGGGCCAAAGCGCCGTTCCGTCCTCTGGCATTTATCCTCATCGACGAGGTGCCGGTATTGAAAGGGAACCTGTTTGCTGCTGTGTTTGATTTCAAAGATCTCACAGGAGTTTTCTTTCTGGTCATAGATGACCATGTCAAACTCGCCAGCCTCAAACTGCAGTTTGAAAACACGGTGATCCTTGTCGGCCGCCTTCATGGTTTCCAGCAGCACAATATCTTCCATCATCCGGCCGCGGACTTCTTCAAGGATGCGGCCCGTGATCTGCGTTTTATCATATTCGCTGAGCGCCGAGAACTGCTCATCCTTCAACAAGGAATGGACAAGGGCCTGAGCCTGACAATATCGCATTCCAGGCTGTGTGAAGAGAATATGTTCCACTGGTTCAATTCCGGGGTCCGCCGATTCAATGGGACAATCCACAATCAACTCCAACGCGGCAAGATATTGCTTAATCTCTATGATGTGAGCAGTTGTGATACCGATGGACTGCTCCTCCTTGTTCCGGATATCCAGCAGTTCCATCAAACGCTGGGTGACCGCCTCTGTATCAATGGCATCCAGCGCCTCTGTGCGCTTTTCGGGGTCACGCTCTTTCCGCAGATTTGCGGCAGTGAGCCGCAGGTCATGGGAGAGAAAATCATCGGTCAGCACTGAGATCAGGAATCGGTGGTTCATATCCTCTATGATCCGGTTGATGGCGCTGGTCAGCTCTCCAGCTTCATACAGAGAGTACAGGTGGCGGAAATGCCCGCCCGACTCGTAGCAGGCCAGGGAGTGCTGGATGTTCTTGCAGATTGCCGTGTCGATGTATCTTCGGGTGGACTCGTCATCCCGGAAGGATGCATCCTGAGCATTCACATCTTCATCGTCAAAGGCCAACTCTCCGGCGCGTAGTGTGCCGCCATATCGGATGTACTCATCAATGCTGTCGATCCCGAGCAGACGGCTATACTCCCGATATGGGATGAAGGTCGTGTGGATGGCCTTGGCCCGGTCATACAATTCTTCATCCATTGCCAGCCAGAAGCCCAGGGAGTCCGTACCAGACAGGACGATCTTCATTCCCATGGTGGCGAACACATCGGAAAAGAGGGCAGCCGAGTCAATAAAGTCTTCCATCAGCGTGACCTCGTCGATGAACACATATCGGAATCCAGCGTCAAACAACTTCTTGAGATCCCGGTTCATCATCGCCATATTGTCGGTCCTGCGGGCTTTGATATAGGCGGTACGGCTTAAGTCCTCCTTTGCCATTCTGCCAATGGCCTGGCGGAGCATGGTCGTCTTTCCGGTTCGGCGCAGCCCGAAGATCAAACAGACCCGGTCGCTCTCCTTGCTGTAGAGATACTCCTCCAATTGCTCAAAGCAATCACGAAGTCCCCAGTCCTTTACGCCCTGCGACATGGCCTCCAGACCCCTGCCGGCAATCACGCTGGTTTCAAAATCCAACTTGGGCTGGCGCGCTTTCGGCATGCCGGATTGCAGTTCCTTCAGTTGAGCTTGAAGAGACTTACGCCGATCAATTTGTTCCTGCAATACCTCCATCTCTCCATCTCGAAGATATTGGCTGTGCTTTTTTCTGTTCTCTGTCCACTGATGGTAGTATCGGACTTTGCCGTTGATCGTCTTCTTTGAGATGTAACCAATCGGCAGGCCAGCGATCTGTCTTTCCAGTTCCTGAATCTTCTCCAGTTGTTTCAACTCGTCCATGTCGCACCTCCATTCTATTGTATTTTATTATACCCTATAACCGCCAAACATTCAAGGGGTTATAAGGGGTTACACGCTCATGGTAGATTAAAGAAGCCCACGAATGCACTCGCTTTCCAGTTCAACGATGTCGCCTATCGGTATCCTTAAGCCATCAGCCAGAATCAGTACCTGATCCGCCTCGTGTATTCTTTTCAGCCTCCCGGTTGATACGATATACCGGCCGCCGTCTTTCTTTGCGTCAGGCTGGAACCAGGTCACCGTGATTTCTGGCCGCTCTTTGATCCGCTCCAACAGCAGTTGCTGTTTTAAGTCCAAGGCAGCCCTGGCATCCTCGTCCAGTTCCATGCGCTGGTCGGTCAGCCGGGCCGTTTCCGCAAGGGCGGCGCTGTGGTCGGACAGGGCCGCAAAGGGTGCGAACTGGGCCGCACGGTCTGAGAGCGGCATCCTCGGGTGCTTGGCTGAGGTAGGATGCGGCAGGCTGATGATATCATCGTATGGTCCGGTCATGCTTTGTGGCCTCCGATTTGGTTGTTTCTCTCCCTGGCTGTGGCGCCGTCCTCCAGGTTCAGCCCTTTGAGGATGGCGTTCTTGCCAAAACGCTTTTTGATGCCCAGCATGGTTTCCTGGAGTTTTCTCTCCCGTGCATGGGCAGTGTCAGCCTCTTTTTTCTGCTTTTCCTTTGCCGAGTAGTCCGTAAACAGGTCGATCTGCTCCGGCAGATCCTCCGGCACAGAAGACTCGTCCAGCAGGTGATTGGCGCAGAGGGTCAGCCGGCGGGCCAGCAGGGTTTTATCTACGATCCGGTCATACAGGCTGGTGGCTGCCTTGAGCAGCTCCTCGCCGGAGGAAGTATATCCGTCCAGATTGACTGTACCATGAGCGTGCTTGGGAATTTTGCGCCCATAGTGGTCTGTGGTGATCTCTCCGGTGTAGGCTGTACCCTTGAGGTTTTCGATGTCATAGCCGACCGTGAGGACCAATTGGTTGGTCGCAAGCCGCTTATCTACCAATTCCAGCGCCAGTGCATCGGCCATCTCCTGGATGACCAGCCTTGCCTTTTCAAATGGGTATGGGTACTGCAGGATCTGCCCGGAGACGATGCTCTTGTTTTCTGGTTTGTATGCCTTAATGTCCGCAATGGTGCAGGGTTCCCAGCCCCAGGCATGGTCGATGAGCAGTTCCGCGTTGACACCAAACAGTTTATAGAGCAGTTCCTCGTTGTGATAATCTGTAGGCTGCCCGATAGAACACCGGGCAATATCTCCCATGGTGTACAGGCCGTGGGCTTCCAGCTTGGCGGCATAGCCTTTTCCCACCCTCCAGAAGTCGGTGAGCGGACGGTGGGTCCAGAAGGAGCGGCGATAGCCCATCTCATCCAGTTCTGCGATGCGGACGCCGTATTCATCGGCGGGGACATGCTTCGCGCCAATGTCCATGGCGACCTTGGCCAGATACAGATTCGTCCCAATGCCCGCCGCAGCAGTGATACCGGTCGTCTGCAGAATGTCGAGGATGATTTTCCGGGCAAACTCACGGGCCGACAGATGGTAGGTCTGCAGGTAGCTGGTGGCGTCGATGAACACCTCATCGATGCTGTATGGGTAGATGTCCTCCGGCGCCACATGCTTGAGGTAAACACTGTAGACGCGGGTGCTCCAGTCAATATAGTGGGCCATCCGGGGTGGGGCCACGATATAGTCGAGGGCCAGGGAAGGATTTCGCCGCACCTCCGGGTCGTGAGAGGAAGCGCCGGTGAACTGCCGGCCAGGGGTATTCCGCTGCCGTTGGTTATTGACCTCCTTGACCCGTTGGATCACCTCAAACAGCCTGGCCCGGCCGGAAATGCCATAAGACTTCAGGGAAGGTGTGACCGCCAGACAGATGGTCTTTTCCGTGCGGCTGAGATCCGCTACTACGAGGTTGGTGTCCAGTGGATTCAGCCCACGCTCGATGCACTCCACACTTGCGTAAAACGATTTTAGATCACAGCAAATGTAGGTTCGCTCCTTCATGCTTCGGTCACCCCTTCCTCTTTATCTTCCAACACATTTTCAAAGCCATTATAGCACATTTGTTCTGGTCGTTCTATTGTGAAAAACACCATCTTGCGTCCATTGGAAAACCAGCACAGAATGCTGTGATTCCTAAAGCGATATGCCTCCATATTTCTGCTCTGCCAGGGTTTCAATGGCCTCCTCTTTCGTCCGAAACATCCTCCACGGAGATACCCGGTGATATAGCCCGGTATGGCTTCGGATGCCAAAATATACCCCGTCATAACTTTCTACAATATATTCGGAAGTGCTCCTTTTCGCTTTGTTTGTAATCATTACACAGGTATCGCCCTTGTTCCACCCATATGGGAAATCTGTTTCTTCCTTAGTATAGCCGATCTCTTTGCTCACTTAACATCTTCCATTTCGCTTAGAATGATAGACCAGAGAGTGCTGACTCCATAGTCCCTGAACCATTGCGATTAAAAACTCAGTTCAGATATCTTCTCCCACTGGAGGATGTATTTCTGATCTATGATTCGATTCTCATGGTAATGTCCAAAAAACCAGTAGGCAAATTGGCATCGCTGACTAATCGCTTCAAGAAAGTCCGTCAGTTCATCCGTTCCATAGGATGGATTGAGCTTCCGCACCGCACCGCTGGGAGCGCAGTGGGTGAGAACACAGTCTACCGTCCAGTTGACCCGTTCCAGGTTTGCCAGAGCCTCTTGGTATTCCGCTTGGCTGGGCATTTCCTCGGCCCACCAGCTTACCCCCTTGACCCGAAACATGGACCGCATCCGGCGCATCAGCCAATACCGGTGTTCGAAGTCCGGAGCGGCTGGATCGAGAACTCCATCCTGAATATCATGGGAGGCCGCACCGCCCATTGTGAACCAGGTGAGGCCGCCGAAGTCGAAGACCTGTCCCCGCATAAGGTGCAGGACATGCTCCCGCACCACATGGACCCGTCCGCCATTCCATTCTTTTTCTGGTAGAGTGTTCAGCAAGTCAAAATTCTCATGGTTCCCATCCACGAACAGGGTGGTGAAGGGCTTCTTGTTCAGCCAGTCCAACCAATATTGATCTTTCTGGCTTCCATCCCACAGTCCTCCAAAATCACCCGCGATGACCACATAGTCCTCCCGGCTCATCTCCTTCTGCTGTGGGAAGTATTTGCTCCCAAAGCGTTGGAAGTCGCCGTGAGTATCACCCGTAATATAAATTGCCATTCCATCGCACCTCGATTTACAGGGTCATTTGCTGCTGCCCTGGCAGTGGGGAGCTAATTTCTGCATCGGTTGCCGTGCGGACACCAGGACCGTTTCTGGTTTTCGTTGTCACCAGCAGGCCATCTTGAACAAGCTGCTCCATCAGTTCGCCCACGAAGCGGTTGGCAAGATTATGCTTGCCTTCTTTATCACAGAGCCTGTGTACAGAGAACTTTTGAGCGACATTTAAAGCAACCGGGCCTGTGATATACAGGTTTTTCCGTTTTGTCCGGCACCGTTCCAGGATTTCATGTGTGATCTCCTCGCGTTTGGTCTCCAACTGTGCCAGATATTCCTTATCGGTGAGTTCCCAATACCTCTCATAGCAGTCGAAGCCATAGCAGCGGAACGATTTCGCGTCCTTCAGCAGTTCTTGGATGGCTGGGATCTCGTCCATCTCTATAATACCACTAAAGTTCATCGGATGCAGGTATAACTCCTGCTGGCCTTTTATGACGGTATCAGATGTGCTGTCCCCACCGGGCTGTAGATCCCAGCCCGCACTCTGGAACAGGCTGCGGCTTTCTTCATGAAATTTGGCGGCGTCAGTCTCAGCCGGCCAGCCGGAATCGAACTGATAGCGGCTGCGAATCCGGAAGTAAACTTTTCGGTACTCCACTCCTGCTTCACCTCGTTTTCCTATTCCAAGTGCTTTTTCAAACAATACCACAAGTAAGGCGGCAACATCTATTCACCAATACCAACAGAATAAATGTTCATAAATTGACCTATTCTACCGATATCCTTCCGCCAGACCGACGCTGACACCAAGCGCCCAGTCAATCTGTTTCATCTCGGAGGTGTCCAATGCTCCAACGCGTTCTCTGAGCCTGGACTTATCAATAGTGCGAAGTTGCTCCAAAAGGATAACGGAACCACAGCTCAATCCATTCGCTTGCCTATTCAAACAAACATGTGTAGGCAGCCGCGGTTTTCCCATCTTGCTGGTGATGGGGGCTGCGATCACTGTGGGGCTGTGGCGGTTGCCCACGTTGTTCTGCAGAATGAGTACCGGACGGATACCACCTTGCTCAGACCCGATGACTGGCCGCAGGTCAGCATAGTAAATGTCACCACGGCTGATTTCCTGTCTGCAATATGTTTTCACAGAATACACCTCCTCAGCATATTGGGCTTAATATCACAAAAATAGGGACCGCCTCCGCATCTCCCGCATCTGGTTGGAATGGCTGCTCATACGGCATGTTCCGGTCAGTAAACGGGTTTTGGACAGAAGCGATCCCCATAGCTTCTGATATTAAGACTTCACATTTGTGTTGTCTTCTGCTGCGCTCGTATTTGACACTACTTCCCCAAGCGCAAAAGCCTGCGCCACTGGCGCTGGCTCCGTAGGGCGACCATCTGAACCGCGGCTGGCTTCACCGCGTCATGGGACTCTCACCCCCGGCAGGATCTCTGTCGGCCGCCCTCATTGCTTGATCCCCATTTCGGTGGGGGCTGTGACTGGACGGAAGTATCATTATCCCTGGCGGAGTCATTGCGATACAGCTTGCCACAGGCTGTTTTTTGGACGGATGGACCCGCTTAGCACCTTATTTGGCCGTCGTTGATAGAGGGGAAATCCGTCAGGCTGTCATAACCGAACAAAAATGTATAGGTGACTTCGTTTGCAGCCTGTACCAGAACCTCTACAGGTGGTTTTCGCGCACCCTCCAGCGTCGCTTGCCCCTGTCCAGCAGGGGCCCCGTCAGGAAAGTATTCAGACAATCGGATATTCGGTTTTCAAGGAACAAGTGAGAAGCATTTCCTTCTCGCTTGTATAGGGGAAGATGTCGGCATTTTAATAACCCTCCAATTTCAATTTTCTAAAAGTTTTTTCAAAGACTTGAGAATACGGACTTTCCGTTTATGCACTGCAGGCTGTGAAACGCCAATCTCTCTTGCATAGTCAAGTTCACTTTGTCCCTTAAAAAACAACCCCTGTACCAATGCCTGATCCGCAGCAGGCAACGCTGAGATCGCTTGGTACAGGGCCTCTTTCTTTATTTGCTCAAGGATGATGTGTTCCGGGGTGTTGATAGCGTCAATAAACTCCCGGAAATTTTCATAGGCGCCATCCTGACTTCCGATCATCCCACTCGTCTGGATCTCATGGTCAAAAAAGCTCTGATCGTTGTCCTTGATATTCCACCGTGTTCTGCAGTAAGCACGATAGACCTCCTCTGTCACTATGACTTCCTCATATTCCTGAGTGCAGGTGTTAAAAACAATAAGGGTAAACTTCCTGTTGGATTCCATGTACCTTTCCTCCAAATTTCAAGATTTTGATGGCGAATCAAAATCTTGAAATCAGGGGTACTTGGCGATATAAGCCTCCCAGCCCATGCCGGCCCTCCCAGTGCCGGGCAGAAAAATAGCCGGGGACGCATTTCTGCATCCCCGGCCGATCCCCGCCGCCATATTGCGGCAGGAATACAGCGGGCCGGGACACTTTACAGCGTCCCGGCCCTTGTCAGTTGGTTCTATTCATTTTTGCGCATACCTGCCACTGTACTGAGTATAGCAGAGGCAAAGTCGGAAGGGAGTAGGGATTTCGTCGGTTTTTCATCGGGAATCAGTCGGGATAAAGTCGGGGCATCTCCAATTCTTCCTGAAGTTCCGGCACAGCATAACCAAAAAGGCAGAGGGACAATAAGAAGATCGCCTCGCGCTTTCGGTCATAGAATACGCTTCGCTCCATATTCAGCTCATCCAGCAGTTCTTTTTCTGTGCTGTTAAAACGGTGGATAAATTGTTTGGTCAGGATCTCATAGTAAAGTTCACCCCGGTCAGGGTATCGTTTCAAGCGGAGAAGGGCACGGTCGATCACATCCACCAGCATCCGGTTTTCCATCACACAGCAGACCCGTTCCTCAAACTCCTGCAGATCCATATCCGGGGCGAAGCTTTGCAGATAGATAAGCCCGGTATCAGCGTCCTGATCGCCCAGCTCCCAGGCATACTCATGCAGTTCCTCCACCCGCTCACTGAGGACCCACACCACATCCCGGTAGATTTTCAAAATCAGCTTTACCCGGTGATAGGCCAGCTGGCTGTCAAATCCAAGGGTCGCCATCTGCCTTTTACATTTCTGCACAGTGGAGCTTTCTTTTCTCATGCCATTCTCCTCCTCCCATGTTCGCTAAACTGCGAACAAAATGCATATAATAAAGCCTGTGAACATTGGTGCGGCTGCGCCCCTCTCTTAGGAGGGGGGCTTGCCGTACCAAACTTATATGAGATTGCGTGTTTCCAACCGAATACGCATGGCCTGCTTGGAGACTTGGAAGATCTGAGCCATTTCCGCAACCAACTGCTCATTGCTCCTGCCTGCACGCAAACGGTAAAAACTTCTTTTGATTTGCGGCAGGGGCATGAGGAGAGCAGTAGCCAAAGCATCCGCCTGCCATTCGACCAGACCGTGGCTTTCATCCAAAGATGTTTTTCCTTCATAGGCAGCCACATCGCCTGTGCCGGAGTACAACTTCTGGTGCAGGACCCAGTGCCCCAATTCGTGAGCACAGGTGAACCGCAGCCTGCCGAGGAGCCTGTCCACACAAAGCCGCTCCTCCACCAGGATCGTTCCGGCTTTGACGGCGATCAGGCGGTAGCGTTTTTCATCTTGGTCATATAAAATGGCCGCTCCTTCATCAAAAATCGTTTCCCCAAGGATGCTCCCGTTTTTGCGTAGGCAATGATATTCCAGAGTTAGATCAAATTTGGTCTCTATGATAGTTTCGATGGGGACTGCCTGGGGAGGCCCGTCCAACAAAACGGGATCATACTCTTGCAGGATCTTCCGTCCAATGGTTTCAATTGCGTCCAATCGATACTTTGGTACAGACAAGAAAATCCCCCCTTAGTTCTGGCGGTTCTGCAGCATTTCCATAAATGCTTTCCATTCCTCATCGGTAGCATCTACTTCCTTTGCCACTCTCAATGCTGCACGGACGATGTCATGCTGGCGGATATAGTCAGGCAGATCGGCCGGAACTGTCTGCCTGGAATCTGCGGCCAGATCCAGCAGCATTTCATGCTCCTGCTTATCCAATTCCAGCAAAGAAGAGATCCGCTCTACAAACGCTCCCTCTGGCGCCGGCCGGCGTCCCTGCTCAATATCACACAGGTACCCATTGGAGATACCGAGGTGTTTCGCGGTATCCCGGAGGTTTAATTTGGCCTCTTTGCGCCGTGTGCTGATGAAAGCTCCAAAGGTCACTGGTCTCCCTCCTTCATAGAGTTTCGCTGGTTTGCGAACATCTTGTTTATATTATAGCCGGTACATCCGTTCGATACAAGGATAAAAAAGGAGACGAAGGGCAGGTGTTAAAATTCCATAACACCTGGCCCCTGTTTTAGAGAAACCTGTGGGCGATCCGCTTCATTTCTTCCACACACTCATGAGGTGCTATGATCTGAATCCCGCCCATAAATTTGAATACCCATCCGTAAAAGGTGCCGCTTGGGTCGACTTCAATGTTTGCCGTAAAGTGTTCCTCGTCATATGTGCGGGTTGGTACAGCTTCTCCATAATGGTCTATGATGGTTTTCATCAGCTTGTTCTCACAGAGCAGTTCAACAGAAACTGTGCGGTCAGCAGCAAACATATCAACGATCTTGTTGGTGTAGCCCGCCACATCAAAGTTTTCATCGGGTGTAAAGCCGGCGGGAAGTATCTTGATCCCCGACAGGCGGTCTACTCGGAAGTGGGCCATCCGCTGGTGTTTGTGAGAAAAGCCAATCAGGTAATAGTGGTCATTCTTCCATTCCAAAGCGTAAGGGTCCAGTTGATAGAGATAACCGCCATGTTTGAGAACTCGTTTTTTCTCGGGCGTATATTCATAATACTGGAATTGTATCTGCCGCTTTTCCAAGATCGCCGTTTGGATGGCATCAATGATGTAATAGACTTGCTCATTGTCCGGTTTCACCCGGCTGGACAGGCTGGCGAGCTGCCGAAGCTGCTCTGCCTGATATGTGCTGGTCAGACGGCATAATTTCTGTACCAGTTCCTCGGATTTCTTGGCAGAAATGATCTTCGAGGATGCTACTGCGTCTGTCAGCATTTTCAGTTCTGGATACTCAAACAGGCGGCTTCCCATAAAATATTGGTTTTGGGTACTCTTGACAACCACAATATCAATTCCTGCATCGATCAGAGTATTGGTATCCGCGTAAACAGTCTGACGCACTGCCTGAATTCCTTTCCCATTCAGATGGGCAATGATGTCAGATACTGTGGCGGGATGGCTTTCATCGGTCCGCTCATAGAGAAACCGGAGCAATTCCAGTACCCGCATATTTGTTGAATTCTGCATACTTCACCTCCTCGATTCTTAAAATGGCCTATTTTGTATGGTGTCCAGTCCCAAAGACCAGGAACAGGGCAACCACACAGAGAAGCAGGCCCATCCAATTCCGGTCTACGATCAGCTTGATCACCGCCGCAAGCAGCAGACCGCCCACCAGGAGCACAACGCCGTTCATTCAGCGTCCTCCCGAGGCATATTTCCCCATGTTGATGTCCAACACCCCTCTGGGCGGCTGGATCAGGGCGTCCTCATACTGGCACTTCCACTGAATCTCCCGGCACATCTGGCCATCCGCCACGCCGTCTATGGTTTCCCCATCCTGAATGGGGTTATCATGTTCCAATATGTACGATGCCACATTGTAGGCGTGGTTTACCACCCAGTTGGGGTCCATGCCGTGGAAGTGGTACTGGAGGTCGGGCAGGAGCAGGGTGCTCATACCCACCGTGTCGATGAGCATATCCTCCGTACCCTCAATGTTGAAGAAACGGACATTGACGCCAAAGCGGATGAAGCGATCCGAGCCCTCGATCTGATGGGAACGCACATCCTCCGCCAGAAACAGCTTGCCGCAGTTCTGGAAATAGAACGCCTCACAGGTAGGGTACAGCTCCGCCAGAGCCTCCAAAAAGTCGGCATCCAGATTGGCACGCTCCAGCGCCGGAAGCGCCGCTGCCAGCATATCGGTGGCTACCACCTGATATTTGCACTCCCGGAAGATCCGCTCCCGGTCCTCCTGGCAGTCCCACATCTGGCTCATCAGGAAGGCGTCAAAGCCTTTGCCCTTGAACTTGTCGCATTTCATTACCATCAGCTGCACCGGGCATTTTCCGTCCTTGAACTCTGCAATATGCTCCTGTGCGGCAAAGCCGGCCATTTTCTTATCATAACAGAAGCACTCTGTTGATCCAATGTGCTTCTCCATTACGGCAGTCATTTTTTCTTTATCCGGCATTTCTACCGGCTCTTTGAACAGCATCTGAATGAGATAGGGGCCACCGGGCTGGGGGCCTTTTTTGTCGTTCAGGTTTTGCTGGAAGGCTTTATTGCTCATTTGGTTTCCTCCTTCTTTTCTGGGAACAGTTTCCACCGAAACTCCAGCTCTTTCTGGACAAACTCTTTCGGCAGGCCGCGGGGGTTGGCGATGAGATACCATACCCGAAAGGTGCGCTTCTCCGGGTCTGTTTCCTGCCGGTAGAGCTGATAGCCCGCCTCATCCTCCTGTGTCCACTGTCCTGCCTGCCGCTTGGCCTGCACAAAGGGTTCCACCACCTGGTCCAGTTCCTCTTTGGTGCGGCTTGAGGCCCAGGCATGATCCACATCATTGGCGTGGGAGAGGTGGAACAACATCGAACCCATCCAGTTTTTTGCCTTGTGTTCAGGTGTTCCGCGCAATTCTGCCTGACGGCGGTACTCCTCCATCTGCTCCGCCGTTCCGTACCGTTCCACCATCTGCTCCCGCACATGGATGCACCAGCTGTAATCCCCCGGCTGGATAAAGGGGGCGCAGACCGGCTGGAGCGCCTCTGCTGGGTCCACCTCAAAGCGGTCGATAAAGTCGAGGTAGTGAGCTTTGATCAGGGGCAGAAAGGTGTCCAGCAACCTGGTGTTCAGCCGCAGGTCCTCTGTCAGCATCCGAAAGAATGAACCGCCTGTTGTCGGTTCTATTTTGAAAGAGTAGAGCCGATCATCTCCCTGCTTAATGATACAGCTGAAGCCCACCTCCACATTTCCATAGCCGATTTCGTAGTCTATGTAGTTGTAGCGGCTCCGGTCAAACCAGACCTGATAGGTCAGGCCGTTTTTCATTTTCTTTTTGAAGTCGCCTTTTTTCAGCCGCTTCCAGCCCTTTTCCTCCAGCCCCAGGCCGTTCCATAGGTAGTCCAGAAACTCCTGAAATATATCTGCCGGGCGTTTTTGCTCCACGGTCTCCACCTCCTGACGAATCCTCCTTAATAATCAAGCAAGATGGGCACCTGCTGTTCCTCGGCAAACCGCATGGCCCGCCAGAACATGGAGAAGGCGAACTTGGCCAGGGATTGGGTGTCATACTGGGTGTGTTCCGGGATGTCCGCCTTGCTGTACTGCCCATCTGCATCTATAGTTCCGTCTACCGGGTATCCTTCCGTATCCGCCCAATCAAGGATGGTATCCTCATCGGCCTGCCACGCCAGCTGGTTCAGCTTCTCCAGTTCCTTCCGCAGTCCGCCCAGGGTGGCGATCATCGCCTGATCATCGGTGGGCAGAGGTGCCTGAAATAAGAAGGAATCCGGCAGAGGCAGCCACCAGGTAGCCCCACGCAGCAGGGACCACACCCGCTCCTCATCCGATCCAAGGCGGGCGACCAGAGGATGCTCCCCGAAGTTCCAGTCCTTCTCCACGGTGGGGGGCACCGGCTCATCGTATGTATGGCAGGCGGCCACCAGCAGCATAGCGCCGAAGGCATCCCAATCCGGCTTGTCGGTGTAATAGGGCTTTTCATTATCCTCCGGCCAGGGGGTGTAGGGGGGCTGGCCCGGCTGAGAAATGGCGCTCAAGATCTGATCCCGCCAGTTCTCCACTGCAGCCTGGATCTCAGCTGGGGACATTTCTTCCTCGTTATCAGCAGTTTCTCCATCTGGCGTGATCCGGTTAAAGGCGTATCCGTTTTCCTCCGCCCACTGCTGAACAACAGTTTTCCAGTTGTGAGAATAGTACCGTGTCAGTGTTCCGGCGTAGATGTCAAGTCCCATCGTGATGCCTCCTTTTCTGCTTGATCAAAGCCGTTCCAGGGTACAGTCGTGCCCGGAATGGTCTGTATCCAAAATGATTTCCACAATGGTGTCCATATTCTCTTTTCCGAGATTACGGACGCTTTTTTCATAGGCCAACCACTGGATGTGGATGGGCTGTCCATACTCATGCCGCCCGAAACCGCCCCGGAGAATATCGTTGAAAGCGTTCAGGTTCCGACCGATCTTCCGGTCCAAGCCGAAGGTAAATACCCGCTCCACCTCGTCATAAAAACCGGCCATGCTGGAAAAGCGGCGGCCGTCGATGGTGAACTTCCGCCGTTGTGGTTGGTCTGCTGTAAACACACGGTCGATCTGCTCCAGATTATACTCCAAGATCCAGCCATGAAACTGATGGTAAAGCGGCAAAAGCAGTTCTCTGGAACTGCCCAGCACATCCAGCCCCCGGTCATCGTACAGGTGGTAGAGGAACGGTCCAGGCCCCGTCAGATAGACGCTGGACACAAAGCCGCTCCAGCCTCCGATATCTCCCAGAATGATCTCCTGCAAAAGTTGCTCGGGCTGAAAGGTAATCCCGCTGAGATCCCAGTAAAACTGCACTTGTGCATGGGTATCCCCATCTTCATCCAGCTCTATGGCCGGAAGTTGCTCATCGGGAACCGGGAGTCCCATTCGCTGCCGGATAACGGTCAGCAGGGACTCGGCAGGTTCTTCATCGGGATACCCGTCGATCCGCAGAAGGTCCGGCACCTCCGGAAGTGCCCGATAGATCGCGGCGGCCCGGTCCAGCGCCCTCTGAACATAGGCGGGGTTGGTTTTCAGCTTCGCCGCACTCCTGTCCAGATAGATTGGTTCCTCCCCGCCGATCTCAAACCGGATGCCCACTGGCGCATGGTAGAACAGAGGGTGTTCCAGTCCAGCCATGCCCAGCTTATGTAAAATGTCTTCAAACCGCTTTGCCAGCATGGTATCCCTCCGCCTTATAACATTTCATACAGCAGGGCAGCGGCGCCCCGCACCAGTTCCAGATGGGAGCGCAGCGTTTCAAGCCCGCTTTGCACCGCCTCAGCGGGCAGATCCCAGTCTGGGGCAATTTCAGCGGCCAGCTCCGGGAGGTCCTGCTCCCGCAGGGCTGCCAGCACATTAGACGCCAGCTCTCCCTCCAGCAAAGCGCAGTCCAAGGTGTCCTCCGTCTGGGGAGCAGGAAAACGGACATCCAGATCCAGCTCGCTCTCACACCAGTCCCAGATGGCCATATAGACCGCGCCGGAGCAGTCGCCGTTGGACAGTTCCTGCCGCCGGCCGTCTTTGAGAAGATAAAAGGATGCGATCTGTGACATAGTGGTTCCTCCTGTATGTTATTCTTTTTCCATCAGCCCTTCTGCCTGCATCCGGATCACATAGAAGGCCCGCACCCAGTCCAGCTCCTGCTCCATGGATTCCTCCAAAGCAAGCAGGCGGCGCTTTCCCAGCCTGCGGTCCAGAAGGGCAAAGACACGGACAAGCGGATTCTCGCTGGTAAGGCTTTTCTCGATGCTCTGGTTGTCAAATTCGTGAAATGCCTCATAGAAAAAAATGTTGTCAAAACAGCCGTCGTTCAGCGTCCCTTCATGGGCCATCCGGAAGGGGGCCTTCGGGTCGTCCTCTCCGACACCCTCCCGCCGCAGGGCCTGATATCTGTTCCAGTAGTTCTGTTCATAAGCGTAGTAGTTACTTCGCAGCACCTCCACGCCGTCCAGTCGAATGGCCGCCCGGCCTGTTTGGTCATGGCTTTCCCAGTAACTGGTGGCAAAATACTGGATGCGGCCCCGGAGCGCCGGGCACAGGTAGTCATTCTCCAGTTTGTTTCGGATTCCGCTCCAGGTTGACATAGGTACTTGTTTCCTTTCTGATGTCGTTGCGGGCGTTGCCCTTTCCGCAGAATTTGCCTTTTGTGTTTGAAGTGTTATCCGTTGAATCCGCCGACTTCAATTTTATATTTGCAGTCGACCTCGATACAAACTAAATGTCCCATGAAATAGTCGGGTTCCGCATCCAAATCGATGTAAAAGCCAGTTTCACTTCCATTTACAAATATTGTTACATTGTTTACAAATAGTGCTTTTACAAACTCATCTTCTGAAATCTTCCCATCTGCTTCCAGCGTTCCATCTTCGATCATTTCATTCACGACGTCTATACAGTCATCGTTCTCATCCAAAAATGCTCGGATAATGGTATCTTTATGGTCATTGACCCAATTTACCTTTTCCAAAACGATATCGCCTATATTTCCCTCTGTGCTCTGAAACTCAAGGAGAATTTTAGTCTTTCTATCCCATACGGTCCATTCTCCAACATGAAAGCCGAGTTTGCGGTCAAATACAAATTCCGTATTCCCCAAAATGATTTTATCCGGCATTTCGACCCTTTTCTTCAAAAACAGTCCCATAATACACCTCTAAAAGTTCCAATTTATTGTCCAGTATGATAGCCCATTCGATTACTGCTTTTGGAGATACTTCCGGAAGCATTCGATGAACTCCCGATTCCGCTTTGGAACATCGAATCCCTTCCGATGGGGAAAGAACCCTTCCCGTTCCACATCGTCCAACAGCTTCGACAAGTCGGAAAACCGGGCAAAGAACGGTAGTGCATAGTCCTGGATCTGCCCGGAAATCTCCTGGATAGAGCGTTCCCGCTCCAGCAGAGTAGATACCTCATAGCGGGGGAAGTCATCATACCGGCGGGTCAGTCGGGCGATGGAGGTACCCACGATACCATCATAGGTATCCTCCGTCCCTTCCTGCTCACTGCGCCACTGGGCAATCACCGGGGAACTCACATCGAAGAAGGCAGTAAAAGTGGTGGAGCCAAAGCGGATGGAGGGGGAAAAGTAAAAGGAGAACACAAAGATGCCGTCTTTTTTGTAGATGTCATTTTTGCTCTTGCGGTATTTGTAACCCAGCGGGATCAAGGGCTCCGCGATCCGCTCACAGGTATAGACGAAGATCTCGCGGGGCTTGGTTCCCTTCGGGAAATCCATCTTCTCCATGTTGCCACCTTCCTTCACTCATTTACCGTTCCACTCTCAACCGCCGCGTTATTTTTATTGCTCATTGAGATACCTCGCCAGTTTCTTCTCCAGCAGTTCTGTCATATCATTGCAGAGGCGTTTTACCTTGTCCTGCTCATGGGCGTAGTACCAGATGGTTTCCTCTCTGGGGCGGAGCAGGAGCTGGTCGCCGTCCGCTTCTTTCCAGAACTCGCCCAGCACACAATACCGCTCTCCATGGATGGTCAGATCAAACATCCCGGAAAGGGTAAGGATCACGCCTGTGGATACATTGATGCCTGCGGTCAGCAGGAAAAACTCCCGCACCTGGGACGGGAGCGTGAAGTCCAGCACGCTTTCTTGATTCCCGATCTGCTCCTCCGTGGCGGCAGGCTTGATCTCATCAGAGGTATCCAGCACCTTTGCCAGCGCCTTGGAGAACTTGGGGTATCGGCCAAACAGCTCCGGGTGGCTGGCCTTGAATTCCTTTTGCTTTTCCCGCTGCACTCGCTCCTGCTCCTTGCAGAAAGCGTCCAGTTCGGCCAGATACCGCTCCTGGTAGAGATTGCTGGCTTCAAATGCTAAGCCGCTCTTTTCCAGAATGGCGATGGCTCCCTTTTGGCTGCCAAACACCGGGACCCACTGAAAACCGTGTCGGCAGGGCTTCAGTTTCAGAAATTCACCCCGACTCAGCAGGGCTTCCAACTCCGTCTCATGTTCGTCCCACCAGTTCTGCCAGGTTTCAGGTGTTTCCCGTCCCTCAGCCAAGTCCAGGAGTTTTTCAGTCAATGATTCTTTGTTCATGGGTGTCCACGCTCTTTCTCTGCCATTACTTCCACATTACTCGGTAGCACAAAGCTCATTCATTTTCGGAATCAGTAATTTATCCATCCACTGACAAACAATCTCAAAGGTATTGTTAATTTTTCCTTCATTTCCTATATCGAGATATATTTCATTGTCTCTTAAACTGTAAAACAGCGGTTGTGTGTTGATGTCTGGTTTGGCATAACCATAAGGGTCGTATGGACGGGTGTTGATTATATAGCAAACCTCTATGCTTATGCTATCCTTTGTGTTCCCGCCAAATGAAGAAAACGCAATCATATAGGTGAAATTTTTACTGTGCCTCGTAAGCGTTTTGTCGGATTTTTTATACTTAAAGCCTAAATGCCCATACTTTTCTTGCAGCTTGTTTCCAAGTATTTGCATTGCTTCGTTAAAGTTCATTGTGCCCACTCCATTTTTTCATCGTAAAAGTAAATATAGTTCATTTCTCCATTTCAGAGGGCGCAGGAATAGATGCTCATGGCCCCGTAGTCGGTGTGCAGGACAAGTCCGCTCTTGGTAAAGGCAAAATTCACCTGCCGCACCACAAAGGGGTCATCAATAGTGGCCAGCAGTTGGCCGCTGTCGGTATCCCACAGCTCTATGGGGGAGTTGCCACGATCCTGCTGAACAGCCATCAGACGGCCCTTTGTCCTCACCGCGCAGGTATCCGAAAAACTCAGCCCCTGCCGGACAGAAAACGGGAAAGGATTGTCCATCTCCTCTCCGTTCTGGGTCAGATAGAACTTGCCGCCCACCGAGAAGCACTGGTCATCTGGAGAGAAGAAGGGATGCCAGCCCGCATTGGGGATCACTACTTTTTGGGCGGACTTCAGATCGACCAGCACATACTCACCCTCGGTGACGCGGTAGGCCGCTTTGCTCTGCCGGGGAGAGAGCATCCCGAAGCAGTAATAGGCAAAATTCGGATTCTTAGACTTCTTGCATTTTACCGTTTCCCGCCACATCTCCATGTTGCTGCCAAAGTCAAAGACGACGATTTCCTCGCCTGTGTACCACAGGGCCAGGTCGCCGCTGGCATCCAGCATGGCCTTCATGTTGTTTTTCTTGTTGGCAAAGGGCGTGATTTCATGGGTGCGGAGTGAGAACTGCTGGAGAAGATAGCTGTTGTTCAGAAGAAGGGTGTCATTGGGGCAGAGGACCTGCTCATAGGTCATTCTCTTTGCGCCCAGGGAAACTGTTTCGAGAATCTCCCCGCTGCCATCGAAGTGATAGAGGGTCTCGTCCTCAAAATCTCTGACCACCCTTGTCAGGAAGAAGTCATCCCGTGTGAGAGCGGCAGCCAGGGGCATGAAACCGTTGTTGTCCTTTCCAACAAACCGGTGGCACCGCGCCTGCCCAACAGCGGCATCCGGATTCTGATAGACAAATCCTTTCCGCATCTGGCCCATCATGGCACTGGCGGCCTTGCTCTTGACCTGGAAGGCGGAGTCACACAGGATCTCCTTGACCTTCCCGCCATTCAAGCAGGTTCGGATGGTATGTCCGTCAATTTCAATCCGCCACTGCTTATTTGTGGCGGGGTTGAGGAAGGTTTTTTCAATCATGGTTTTGGCCGTTCCTCCTTTCGGATCAGGATGCTTTTTCCCTCGGAGTTGATGCTATAGAGGTCATCCAAATGGATATGGAATCCATCCTCACGAACGGTTTCTGCCATTCCCAAAGCGGCTTTCGCCAACAGGAGCAGCCCCGCCCGGTTTCCCGTTAGCTCCAATTCATTTCCATCGGCATGAGTGGTAAAGGAGAGGTGGGCTTCCGGCTCTACCGGAAGGATGGGCAGTTGTTCATCATTCAGTTGAATGGTCAGTGTTTTGGGTTTCATCGCTTGTATCCCACCTTTTGAAAACTCCTCAATCAAAATCCATCCAAACCAGGTGCTTCCCGCAGTGGAGGCACTGGAACAGATAGCATTGCAGATGCCCGCCATTGACGGATTCCTGAATCATTTCCTTATGTTCGTCATCCCACATTGGATCGTCCAGCACATCCTCCAGCACACCCAGCGCCCGCAGTTCTCTGGCACCCACATGGCCCAGATAGGCGCAGTAGTCGCCGCAGTGGGCGCGCCAGTATTCCTGCTGCCAACCGGAGTAGCCGGGAGTTCGGTGGATGAGTTCGTCCAACCGGGCCGGGTCCTCCACGCCATCGTCCACGGAGCAATCGTCCTGGAAGCTGCCGTCATATTTTCGGGCCGCCTCGCCGCTGGAGATACACTCCGGGCACAGACACTCAATATCCTCCACAGCGTAAAAGGGGCCTGTATAGAAAATATGGGTCGTCTTGCCGCAGCAGTCGCAGGCAACGCCATCCGCGGACTCCTCAAAAGCGCCGGTTTCCAGAGGATTGGGGTGATACCGGAAGGTGGGCAGGCCCAGCTGGGCCTGCCGCTCCTTCTCTTTCTGCTTCTCCTCCGGCGTTTTGGGCCTGGGGAGGGCATAATGATTGCCCCAGTTTTCCGCATATTCCTTCAGCGTGCCCAGCCGCTTGAGTGTCTTTTTATCGGAACGATTTCCGATTTGGCAGAGCAGTTCGTAGGCATCCTTCTTGAAGTCCAGCAGATCATACACATCCACCAGCACCTCCTTGGCCTGTTTGTCTTCCGATAGCTCCAGTTTCTCCTTGAAGGTATAGAGCGCGCGGACACTGTCTGGATTTCCTTTTGTCTCTCGAAACTGTTTTTGGAGTTCAATGTATTCCTTCAGATATTCGTTCATGGTCACAATCTCCCATCAATCCCACCAGAAGTACCAGACGGTGGACTGCCACAGGACATCTGCCAAGGAGCCAATGCTTCCATCCTCATTCTGATCCAGATCCGGGCAGAAGCCATACAGTTCTACCGCCACATCCATGGCCTTCTCCTTGGGGACGGGGGCCGGAAGCAGGAACTCCAGCTCATCGTGGCTCATGGCGGCAGGAACTGCGCCGTACTGCTCGAACCAGTATTTGGCCGCAGCCATCAGGTCCGGTGTGTCGGGGCAGTCGTTCCAGTTTCCAAAGGGCAGGTAGGCGAAGATCTCCCAGGGATTCTTCACCGGGATCTCGGCCAGGATAAGCGGATAGGTCATCTCCGTATCATCATCCCAGTAGCTGGAGAAGCGGTCGTTTGGTTCTCCGCCTTCCATCTCGCCCAGGATTTCCTCATCCCAGTCCATATCGTCATCCTCGGCTTCTTCCTTGCGCTGGCCGATCAGTGCCTCCAGGACCGCCTTGCTGTCCTTGACAGGTGCAGACAGTATCTTCTTCCGGTAGTCGGCTACCTTGTCCGGGTCGAAAGCATAGTCGTCCTCACCATCACTGTCCGGGTCGGAATTCATAATGAGGCACTCCCACAGAGTTTCGTCATCCGCCTTGATGAGCACTGGCACAAAGCCTTCTTTGACACTTTCCCGTTTGGCATAGCTGTATGCCGACATGATGGGATCATCGTCCTTCATGGAGGGGAAATAGGTGCATTCACAGTCCAGATACTCCATCAACGCCTCAGCCAGTTCGGAGGGTTCCAGCGTGTCCTCGTCGAAGTCCTGTCCCTGCCAGTTGGTGAAGCGTTCCTCGATCACCTTTGCCATGGCCTGGTAGTAGTCCTCGTCAAAGGGGATGAACAGTGGGGCCTTAAACTGGAACTCATCGGAGTAATACTTTTCTGGGCCGAGATATTCCAAGGCATAGTTTTCAATGTCACGAGGGAAATTGGGACTGTCAGGTTCGCCATAGTAGTAAGAAGTAAATGCTCGCCCAATCTTATTGAACATCGGAACCATAATCTGCCCGTTCAGTTTGTCCCGAATAAACGCCCGCAGATCCACACTGGCAGGGTCGGCTTTGACCTGTTTGGCCACTTCGCCGTATTCGTTCAGAAAGTCCTCGCCCATCAGATCATGCTCTATGCACCAGCGCAGGTAAATGGCAAAGAGGTTATAAGCATTTATGGGGTCAATGGGCAGCCCCTTCTCCTCAATGCTCTCGATATGATAGGAGACATCGTCCATCTCACCGTCAAAATCATCATTGGAAAGAGTGCCACGAGTGATAGCATCCTGACGATCAGGCTCCACCACAAAGCTGATGCCGTTCATTTTGTCCAGCAGGGCGTCCGCGTCATGGGCCAGCTTATATTCCAATTCATCCCGGTAGAGAGGGATCACCTGATAGAAGTTGACCTCCTCGCCGCTCGGCAGGATGCAGACCTCGCTGCCATCTTCAGTGTCCTGGGGGCCTGTCAGAATGGCGGCGCACAGCTTTGTGCCCTTTGCAAAGTCCTTCTCATTGTCCATGGTATGGCCGAAGCCCAGCCAGGTATCGCTGGCAATGGGCAGGCGGGCCAGTGTTTTTAGCAGGCGGATAGGCCAATACCACCGCTCATTCTTCAAATCCTCGCGCTTCAGCTTCCAGTTTCTCGGCAGCGCGATGGCAAGTTCCGCCCGCTCCAGTTTGTATTCAGCCAGTTCCTCCGGCACATTCATCCGGTGGGCGCCCATACCCATGGTGACCAGGGTGTAGTAATCCCGCTCCTCGGAGGGCGGCACCACGCAGATGTCCACATGGATGTCCGGGGAAGAAAGCTCATGGAACACATTCTCGAACTTGCCGAAATACTGCTGGATGTGCCCTTCGACGGTTTCCATCTCCTCCTCAGTGTAGACCTCGGGAACATCAGCTTCTTCGCCTTCGGGCGCTTCACCGTCCGGGTCATCGTCATCATCGTCAGGGTCACCGTCCGATGACGCCCAGGAGATTTTCAGAGTCATCTGCTCCTCCGGCAGTCCGACGCCTGGGCTGCGGATGATGGTGTGCTTATCATCTGCATCAAAACCGATGGTCTCCCCATCGTGCAGTTCCACATCATTCTCCAGTACATAGGACACAAGGCTGGCCAAAAAGTCCCGCAGATCGCTCGGCTTGGCATCGATGCCCAGCACCTCCATCTCTTCCTTACCAAACGATTCCAGACCATAGGTGTAGCCGTTCATGCCATTTTCATCCCGCCAGAGACCGAACCAGATCCAGTTGAAGATGGGCAGCTCGTCCTCCTGCATTATGTCAGCAAAGCCCTCATAGAACCGGGGCTCAAACACCACGCCGCTGGTGTAGATGCCGGTGGCATTTTCCTGGCGGCAGCAAGCAGCCACCACCTTGGCGAACAGCTTGCCCTTTTCCAGCAGATCCTCCTCTTTGCCCAGCACCGCTACCATCAAGTGGGCACAATGCTCCTTGGCAACCTTGACTGCATCCTCCCACATATAGTTGTTTTCCGCATTGCCCTCGGCCTCGCCGCCGGGGATGGGATAGGAGGCCAGACTGACAGCGGCCAGCATGTCGCCCACCTCAAACACCAGCGCGTCGTCGTCCTTCTCCTCACTGGCGTCGTATTCATCCACGGCAATATCCCACTTTTCTTTCATGTCCCGGATGAACTGCTCTTTATCCCATTCTGCCTTGGACAGCAGCACAAAGCCGGTGAAGACGCCTGTGTGGTCACTCTCGTCCTCGGCCTCTGCCTCGGCCCGCTTTGCGATCTCCTCCTGGCACTCCTGAATCACCGCCAGGGCGTTCTCGTCCTGTGGGTCCAGCTCCGCCCACCGCTGGGCGTAGGGGATGGCCTTTTCCTCCTGACCATAGAGATACTGATAGCCATAGGCCATGCGCATGTTCCATTCCGCCTTGTCCTGGCCCTCTTCCCGGACAGACTCCAGCACATCAATGGCTCGGCGCAGGGCCTTATCTCCCTTATAGTTAGGGGTACCCTCGTCGTGGTCCCCAATGATGGCATAGTTCTCCAACGCCCGTGCCAGAGCGTAGGAAGTGCGGTAGTTCCGCCAGTCCTCCGGGATGGCATTCAATGCCTGGATGCAGCGGGTGTACTCGTCCTCGTCGTTCCACTGCTCCAGCTGTTGGAAGAATTCTTCTTCGTTCTGCGGTGTGTAAGGGATATAGTCCATGCCCGTCAGCGTCTCGTCCAGCTCAGGGGCCTGCTCCTCCTCGGACGGCGTTTTCAGGTTCACAGTGCCTGCTTCCCGACGGAAGGTGTGGAAAGTGGCCCAGGGGATGTCGCTGTCCTCGAAGAATTTCTTGGCCATCTGGAGCGCCGTCTGGATGTCCCAGGCAATGAAGTCCACATAGCCGCAGAAGAGACCGGTGGCTCCGCCGGTGAGGGTGAGCACCTCCGGTCCGTCGCCGGTGGTGAACACTTCTTCCAGCTTGTCCCGGAAGTCGAAGATCTTATCCGTTCCTTCTTCTTCCCGGAGGGTATCCAGGGGATAGCAGAAGAAGCCCGCCACTGCGCCGTCGGCATGGAGCGCGTCCATGAAGTCATTGTCGGCATCCAGATAGCCGTTGATGAGCGGCACGCAGTTGGTGGAGCCGGCCATCACATCCAGCCGCCAGTCGGCTTCCGGGTCCTTGTTGGGTTCCATTTTGTAGCCAAGATAGCTGTTCAGATAGGCTTCTGGGTCGGTGGAAAGGTTCGCTCCCTTTTCTTTCAGTTTGTCAGGCAGCTGGGACAGGAGGAATGACTGCTCCGCCTTGGGCTCCTCCAGCACATTGAAGTCATCAATGTACCACATGTGGGAGATCTCGCCCAGCACTTGGTCGGTGAGGGTGGTGAGCATCCACCAGACCCGGCCTTCCGCCTCCCGGAGCATGGGCAGCAGCTTTTCGCAGTAGGCGGAGATGGCGAAGCTGTTTTCACCCTGCTCCTCCAGCCAGATCTGCACATCATCCCCGGAGATGTCCCATCCATCCTCGGTACGCAGACCGATGTTCTGGAGGGGCTGACGGCCCACCAGGATGTTCCAGTGCTCCAGCACCTCTTTGGGGGCGTGCTTCTGGAAGTAAATCAGCTCAAACAGCTTGACCTTGTCACCCTCCGGGGTGAGGATCAACTCATGCTTTTCGCCATTGAAGCCCATCTCGAAGGAGATTTCGTCAAACGCCTGGTTCAAAGCCCCTTCCATTTGGGCCACGAGTTCGGCGCCGCGGGTGTGGTCCTTGTCCTCGTCCATCATCTGGCGCAATTGTGCTTCCATCTCGGCAAAGGTTTCCCACCAGTTCTCTGTCCGCTCCCGGAAGCACTCCCAGAACTGCGGCAGGGAGATGCCCTTCTTGCACGAGTTGATCAGTTCCTCCATGTCCTGTCGGGTGTTGAGTTTCGGATCATCACCGGGATGCAGTTCCAGCGCTTTTTCAAAATGCCGCAGAGCGCGGCCCTCCTGATCCAGGTAGAAATAGGAATAGCCCATGCGGAAATTCCAGGAATAAGTATCTCCCAGTTCCTCCTCGTGGGGCTGCATCAACTCCAGTGCTCGGTGAAGCAGCTTTCTTCCCTCCGGCTCGCTGGGGTCCGCCAGATTGTTGTAGGCGCGGGCCAGCTCCATATCAACTTCCGGGGTACGCTCCTCGGCGGGGATGGCCTCCAGCGCATCAACGATTTTCAGGTGTTTGTCCTCCTCATGCCACTTCTGGCACTGCTTCAAAATGTCCATATCAGGGTCCTCCTCGTCCTCATCCGGTTTCCAGTCTTTGATCTGCTGGAACACGCCGTTCTCATCCCGCTCAAAGGCGCAGGGGGCGGGGGTGTTCAGCAGAGGAATGATGTCGGGATCGTCGTTGCAGATTGTGTTCAGCTTGTAAATCCCGGCATTGTTGGGATCGTCCATGTACGCCTCGCTCTCGTCACCAGCGGTGAAGCGCCAGCCGCTGTCCCAGCCGCCGTCCGGCTTCTCCCGGTAGCAGTAGCCCACCTTACAGCCCTCCACCGTGATGCGGTTGGTGGCGATACAGCCATCGGCGCCCTCCCAGTCGGGAAGCAGATGTTTCACATCTTCCGCCTTTACATGGTAGTCCCGGTTGCGGCCGGAGGCTTCGTACAGCTCTTTCCGCAGCATCTCCACCTGATAAGCCATATCTGTGATCTCATCCTCGCCCATCATCTCGCTGATGTCGTATTCCAGCGGGGCATGGACAAAGTCCGCCAGGGACTTGTTCATGGCGTCGTGTTCCTCTGGCGTGGCGGTGATGCGAATGCGGCGGGCGGGGGTGTTGTACTCGTCCAGATCCTGGAGGTTCACACTGCCGCTGACACTGCACTCCAGCAGGATGGCGGCCAGATCGGTGACCACATCAATGGCGAAGTGGAAGTCCATCTCCACGCCATCGGAGTGTGTAAACTCCAGATACTCCACGGTCTGGCGGAAGTCCCAGTTCTGCTTGTCCAGCCCGATCTTGGCAAAAATCTTGCTGAGGGGGATTTCCTCTTTCTTCTGGTCCTCTAAAAAGGCCACAAGGTTCAGGCTGTCGTCCGAGCCTCCGATAAAGTTGCCCCAGTATTTTTTGATATACATGACCATCCTCCTCACTTGCGCGTCAAAGTTCCGTTATCAGTAAGGGCAGCCTCCCGGATGCGCCGGAGGGATTCCGGCTCCAGCAAAAACTCCCGCAGGTTCGGGTCCTCAAAGAAGGACATGGGACGCACCTGCGTCGGCCCGGCAACCGCCCACAGCCGCGATGTTGCCAACCGCTCCGCTGTCTGGAGCGCCTTCTCCTGCTCGCCCAGATAGAGATAGCGGGCGATTGCGTCCCGATAGGAGGAGTCAGCCATGGGCACGCCTTGAATCTCCTCAAAGAGATCTACGGCATCCCTGGCGGTTCCGAACATACAGCAGTGGTTATAGAGCTTCCGCCTGGCATCGGGATCGTCCGGTGAGAGTTTCTTATTCTGTTCCACCAGCTTTGCCCAGAGTTGCTCCTTCGTCTGCGGTTCCTCCGGTTCATGGTAGGGGTAGTTCTTGTCGTTGTCCGCAAAGGGCATAACGCCCCGCTTAAGGTAGTCCATCAGAATGTCACAGAACCGATCCCGCTGGGGGAGGCCGTTCTCAGCCCGGATGCGCGCCTGTTCTTTCATCAGCGCCTCAATCAGCTCCTGCTCCCGGTGGAGCTGGATGGCGGCCACCGTCATGGCAATCATGTGTTCATCGCTCACATTGCTGTAATACCACTCCTCCAGCCAGGGAAGGATGGTCAGATCCAAAGCCAGCGCCTTTTCATAGTCCAGGTTGAAATATGCGACCTCGGCCTTGACCGCCGCTACCTGATGGGGGTATTTATCGGCAAAGGATTCCAGGGTGTCCAAGGCTTCTTCTTTGCCGTCCATGATCTCATAGCAGACCATGCGGACTTTCTTGGGAAGTTTCACCACATCCATGTTGACGCCTCCTTCAGTCTTTTTTCTGTAAGTAATAGGTTCCACACCGGCCCCACAGCCGGGTGTCCAGATTTTCCTTTTTGATATCTGCCATCTGCCGAAAGACCGGCTTGATTGCCTATCAGCAAAGACAGTCGAGGCTGTCAGCGGCGGCTCATGAAATGTGCAGTTCATCTTGACCGTTGCTGGCTCGGTTGGCTTTGCTATCTCCCCGATAAATGGGAAGTTATCGACCTGTTTTTGATAGTCTGTTCTGCAAGAAGATAACAGCGGCTTCATGCACTTCTTCTCTTAATTCGCCCTGTGTAGGACTTTTTGCAATCCTCTGTATATCTGAGAGAATACAATTTATGCTCTCATCGGAAAAAAGAGGTGCCAGACAGGTGATAATCCAATACTTCCATATGTCGTCTTTTTCATGTGGACTTAAAACTCTATGAATTAAAGGGACAAGGGCTGATTGGTGTAAAGCGAGCACCGGCAAAATATCACCAGCAACAGGCCAATTACAGTCCTGTATCCACTCCAAAAGAGAGGGTAATATCGGCTCAATCTCATTGTCAGTAAGGTGTTTTAGCCTCTCTATATTTGAACTATCAAATTTATTTTTTGGCACTAAGTCGTGAATATCTGTCATATTAGCTCTTAATCTCCATCTCAAATTTTATTTTGTCGTTCTCCAAATACCTTTTTCTTTCTTAAAGAAGACGGAGCGTGTTGTTCACCTTGTCTGTACCATACGCGGTACGCATGGCATTCACTCCTTTAAGCGTTTCAGATAGGTCGCAGGAACCACCTTTGTCAGCCAGACTCCATTGGCGGACAAATAAAAGCAATATCCGTCCCGGTGCATCTGGCCGGCATCCACCAGGTAGATCACAGGTTCTCCATGCCGGCGCCCAACTTTCTCCGCTGTTTCCTGATCCGGTGAAAGATGAACATACAGGCGGCTCTGGGGGAGCAGTCCCTGGGCCTCGATGGAGGCAGCAAACCGCCGGGCCGTTCCGTGGTACAGCGTCTCCGGTGGTTCAGTCACGGGGAGTTCCACATCCACCTGAATGGAATGCCCCTGGTTTGCCCGGATCAGCGTTTTATCCTCATTGAAAGAATACCGCTGCTTGGAATCCGTCCGTACAATTTCTTCCAGCATCTGCATGTCAAATGGTCTGCTCTTCGCTATCCCGGCAATCAGATCTTCCGTACGGGCCCATCCGTGTCCATCCAGTTTCATACCAATGGATTCCGGGTGATGCCGCAAAATAAACGCTATGAATTTTCCGGTATTGTCCTGATGTCTCATATTCTCACTCCCCTTTCCACTGTAATGCCTACTCTTTTGACTGCGCCGCCATCAGTCCTTTCAAATATCCAATATCGAAGCCTTCCT
>ENA-OQNN01000418-OQNN01000418.1-human-gut-metagenome-genome-assembly--contig:-NODE-418-length-45125-cov-33.466665_pt1 | contig 45125 bp, 44 predicted proteins | sample MGYA00242624_ERZ504870 | MGnify/ENA primary metagenome ERZ504870 (study PRJEB26092, sample SAMD00036379) | human gut metagenome | host: Homo sapiens | study: EMG produced TPA metagenomics assembly of... | reverse complement strand
ATTATCCTTTCAATTCAAGTATAACAAAAAACGCCCCAAAATACTTTGGAGCGAATTTTAAGCTGCCTAGCACATTACCCTATGTAATCTTATAGCGTATCTAGACCCTAACTATTTTTATATAGTCGAAAAAAAGCGGATAACCTGCTTTTTTTTGTAAAAAAAAGAAGAACTGAGTGATGAGTTCAGTTCTTCTCACGTGGCAGATTCATCTTCAACTTTTGCCTATTTAGATTATACCATGAACTTTTTAAAAGTAAACGTCCGAGACTTAGCAAAAGCTAAGTACGAGGACACGTACTTATTGACTGCCTTTAAATTGTATCATGTATTTTAGAGCATTAATAGACTATGTTTTTAAATTTATACTTGTTAAAATTTCTATATAAAGATACATAGAGAATGAAAAAGGAGCTTTGATACCAATGCAACATTTTGTCGTACACTTTATTATACACTCTTGGATTTGTGTGATTCTGTTACGACAACATTATCTAGAGTAAAAAAAAGCTCCAATGTTTTAATTTTTATTTCTTCAATATATATTCTTTTATATTTATTAGGATATGGAAAGAAACTTTTTACATTAACAAATAACATTATATATATATTAATTTATTTATTTATAATTGGATTTTACATATATGTAATATTTAAAATTTTTGGTATAAAGAAAAAAGACAATTATTAAGCAGAAGAAAAGTTTAAATGATAAATTTTACAGAAAAATCATAGCTCGCGTAGATGATAAAGATTTTAGAGGATATATGATCAGTACCTTTGATGATAAGTCGTATGTTTGTGTACTGGATGTAAATAAAGAATTTGATTTTAAAGAAGGTCAAACTGTTACATTCTGGGCATATGGTCTTGGGCGTGTGGAAGCAAAAGGATGGTTTGGAGAAGAAATGGGTCTTATTGGATTTAAGGCAAAATAAATGGAAGAAGTATAATGACGTATAAAGAAAGTAAGGTGAAATAATATGTGGAATCGACAACAAGTTAAAGAACAAGCTAAACAAATCATGAAACGAAACTATTGGAAAATGTTTCTGGTTACGCTGATTGCAGGAATATTGAGTACTTATTATGTGACTGTTATTCAAGAAGTACAAGGTTTAGTACCTGATGTTGTATTGCCAAGTATGTTTTCTTCAATCCTTTCATTTTTATCAATGGAATCTATTGTAGGATTATTATTTTCTATCTTTATTGGCTTTTCCATTAGAGTCGGAGAACAATATTATTTCATTAAAAATCATTATGGAAATCCAGCGTTAAATGAAATATTTCAAGGCTTTAAAGGGAATTATTTAAATGTGGTAAAAATCATGCTTATCATGGAATTAAAAATAATGCTTTGGCTTTTATTACTTGTAGTTCCTGGAATTATAAAGGCGTATGAATATTCTATGATTCCATGTTTATTGGCAGAAAATCCTAATATTACTACAGATGAAGCTTTCTCGTTATCCAAACAAATGACGACTGGACAAAAGATGGATTTATTTGTCTTAGATTTATCTTTTCTAGGATGGTATTTTCTAGGCTTTCTTTGCTTTGGAATTGGAGCATTGTTTGTGCAGCCATATGATGTAGCTGCGTTTACAGAGGTTTATTTGATTCTAAAAGAATCTGTAAAGAAAGATGAGTATGCAACGGATATTCAAAGTGATTAGAAATGAAAAACCTCTATTGATTAATATAACAATGTAAATCCAGGATGGATAATAAAAGAGTATCATTTGTTTATGGTGATACTCTTTGACTATTTATCTCTCATTTTCATCAACGTAGATACACTCAAAGCCCATGTTCATTTTCTTTGGGAAATAGTCTTTTACTAGATAATATTCAGTATCTCGGTTGAATACGATATGATAGTTGACTGGATTTAGGTTTGTTGTACATAGTCTTTGAAGACCAAAGAATAATACACTGGATATGTACTTTCTTTCATTCGCAAACGTACGGGCAATAGTGTCTCTGCCGTATTCTTCTTCATCCTTTAACTTACCTTTGTAGTAGAACTCCCAAAAGTCAACTTTTAGCTGATCCCAGTCTTCCACTACAGTTAATCCGTTACCGGATCTTTTTTTATGCAGTATACCAGCATAGTTGGCAGTACGGGTATTTGATATCTTTGTATCAAGACGAATATCTATATTGGCAATCCATCCTTCACATGTTTTCTTACCGATATATAGAAGGGCAGTTTTTGTACATGCGTCTGATAAATCATCATCTTTTAAATTGTCATAGAATACTTCTTGTTTTGATTTGCCTGTGTATTTTGAAAATAAAGCCAACTGTTTAGGATTCATAAGTCTACCGTCTTCGTTTACTAGAGTATTCAATGTTTTATAGTTGATTCCTACCTGTTCAGCAAGTTGTTTCATGTTTAAATTTTTTTCTGAACATAAAGAATCTATATAGGATTTTACAGACATAGGACCCCTCCAAATCTATAGATATATTAACATGGTAAAGTACATAAAAAAAGATATCCGGAAATATACGCATTATGCAGTTGCAATTTCCGGATTAAATGGTATGATAAATATGAAAGTTATAAGTCGTATTTATAAATAACTTCTAGAAAGGGGAAATTCAAAATGGAAAAGTTATATTGGGGACCCACGGATGTGGCAGCCTATGCGAACATCAGCAAATCCAAGGCATACCAATTCATTCAGGTTATGAAGGATGAGTATGAGCTGGATGAAAGGCGACTTTTAAAAGGAAAAGTTCCGGTTGTGATCGTGAAGGATTTTTTTGATTTTAAGGTAGAAAAAAAGGTTTAATTTGGCTGGCACCAAATTAAACCGGAGGCATATAATATACCCCTAAGCACGTATATTATAGCACATTATGCAAAATGTGGCCTCCTTTTTATCTTTTTTTGGAGGCTTTTTGAATGCTTGTTCAGAAAGTCTATTTCGTAATGAGGTAAAAGGAGTTTTTTTATGGAAAATAATAAGAAGATTAAACCCAATTCCTATTATTCTATTCAATATTGGATGATAAATGAATTGGGGTTAAAAGGATTGGAATTGAGTATTTATGCGATTATCTATGGATTTTCGCGTGATCATTGTGGTGCATTTACAGGCAGTCGTAGTTATTTGGCAGATTTTACAAATTCAACTAAAGCTGGTGTGGATAAAGCTTTAAAAAGTTTAATACAAAAGAATTTGTTAGAGAAGAAAGACTTTGTAAATCATGGCATTAAAAATTGTATTTATGTCGCAAAAGAGGTGGCAAACTTAGTTAGCTACCAGTCAACAGAGTTAGGTGGGGTGGCAAACTCAGTTAGCCAGGGTAGCCAACTCAGTTGTCCTAATAATATAGAAGATAATATAGAAGATAATACACTCTCTTTAGAAGTGAAGCATTTTGGACTTTATGGAAATGTTATTCTGAATGATGAACTGTATGATCGATTGCTTATTGAATCGGAAGAATATGCAGATGAATATATCAATAGACTGGATTCACATATTGAAATGCATCAACTTCACAAACAGTATTCTGCATATTCTCCTAATCAGTTCTTTATCAAAATCTTTGACATGCTACGAAGAGACGGGCATGTGGAGGTGTAGACAATGTCTGTGAAACGTTTAGGGAATAAGAAATATGAAATTCGAGGTACGGTTACTCTATCTACTGGTAAATATCATCGTTATTCTTTTCGAAAGACTTTTAATTCCATCAATGATGCGCGTGAGTTTGAATTGAAATATAAAGAATCTTTTAATGCAGAAACAAACACTTTTGAAAATCATTCTTATACATTGAAAGAGTTTATTGATGTATATGATTTGGCTAAGGCAAATCAATTAAAATCAAGCACAAAACAGAGCAATACATATATTTCAAAATACTTTGAATCTTTGTATGATGAAAAGATTCAATCTCTAACATCTGGACAGATCAAACAGATTACGGATGCTGCATTTAAAAAAGGTTTGAGTGAAGAATATGTAAATAAGATGCTGACATATTTGAATAAGATATTTAACTATGGACTCGAAATGGGATATGTACAGTTCAATCCGGTCAAAAGAATTCCCAAATACAAAAGGCCGGACAAGATCATTGATGAAGACGATTTCTATACTCCGGATGAATTTGAGCAGTTCATTCAATGTTTTCCAAGAAACAAAGAAAACGGAGAATACGTCTGTTATGTCATTGTGAATCTTTTGTATTTTATGGGATGTCGATTTGGCGAATGTGTTGCACTAACAATGAACGATATTGATATGGATAAGGGGACAATTCGATTCAATAAGACAGTAGCTAGGTATGTGCAGGGAAGATCGTATCTGGTTACTCCGCCTAAGACAAGGAACAGTATTCGAACGATAACGATGCCTAAACGAATGAAATGCATCATGCAGGAGTATTTGGATTGGTACAAAGACTTGTACTGCATCACAAAAGATACATTTCTGTTTGGAGTGGACAGACCCGTTCTTGCGAAAGTTGTGAAGAAGCGTATGGCAATCGCATGCGATAGATCAGGAATTCGCATGATCAAGATTCATGGGTTTAGACGAAGCAATGCATCACTTCTATGTAATGCGAATGCACCTGTATCATTGGTCGCAAAACGCTTGGGTCATACACAAACGGAATGTTTGAAGACTTACGTTAAGTTCTTCAATAATTCCGAGCAGGATCTGATCGACATCATTGATTCTCAATTCGAATGATGTCGCTAAAAGCTCAACGCAGTTGCCCGTCATTGAACTTCATTACCGCCTTTAGTGCGGTAGTGGGGTTCAATAGGGAAGGGCATTACCATCAAGCTGGTAATTATGGCAAGCAAGGCTTGCTCAAAAGAATGTGTGGAAATAATTAATGAACAATAATAAGGGGGATACGTAAATGAATCGATTTAAATTATATTTAAATGATACGAATATTGAACATCAAAAGTCATGTATAAAAATACTTTTTAAACATTTCAATGTGACATATCGAAATACATACAATGGCAATTTGGAAGTGATTATTGAAGAAAAAGCATCGACTTCTGGAAGACCTAAGAAAAAACTTCCTGGTGTGGATGTTCTTAGAGCAGAAAAGAAGGAAATGACTTTTGAACAGATGTGTAAAAAATATAATGTTTGTCGTACAACATTGTATAAAATATTAAAATCGGGTGATTTGCATGAATGAAGTGTCGGTTACGATTACGGCTGGAGAAGGATGTGAAGAACATAATCATGGCTTGGAGTATCGCTCGAAACTGGAGCATACGCATGATACGGGCAAAGATACAGTGATTGAGCTTGTGCCTTATGAAAAAAGTTATAAGGAACAAATTAATGAATTGATGAAACCGTATATTAAAGAACGTAATGACTATACTCTGAAACGCAAGGCTGCCGCTTGGGATCGATATAATAGTGGTCAAATTAAGACAAAGCCACGTAATCGGGATTATCCATTGATTGGCAATGATTATTATACGCAGCATCTGCATGATCAGATGCGAAATCCAAAAACGAATAAAATGGAACAGATTAAAATGTTTAGATCTTTAATTATAGGATTGGGGGATAAGAGTGATCGTGAAAATGGCAAGATAACGAAAGAACAAGCACTTCATATTTTTAATGAATTTCTTGTGAAATTTAAAAAGGATTTTCCATACTTTCATATCTTAGGTGCCACTGTACATTTAGATGAATCTGGATTCTATCATATGCACCTCGATTTTAAGCCTATTTATGAACGTGCAGAAGATATGGAATATATTCAAAAACATGGTGGGGGATTGCGCTGTGGTACGGGATTAGATGAAACATTAGTACGCATGGGATATACTCCGGAACAGTCTATAATCAATGAAAGAGATAAAGTTCCAATTTTATTTAATGCGATGCGAAATAAGATGTATAAAAACATGGAAACCATAATGAATGAGAATGGTTTATATTTGATGTATGGAGCTACAAGTATTAAGGAACCGGAAAAAGATGCGTCAATAAATATGCCGTTAAGTCAGTGGCAGGATACAAAGGATAAGACATTAGAAATGCAGCACAATATGAATATCGCAAAGGAATTTTTGAAACAAGACACTGTGGATGAAAAGAATATTGTGTATGCGTATGAGAGGTTGGAAAATGTATCTTCACAATTGGTGGAAATGGAGAATTCACCAAAATCAAGATTGAATAAGAATAAGATCGTCGTTGAATATCATGTGTTTGATCAGCTTAAAACGTTTATTCAGGAATTGAAGTCAATGATTGGGGCGTTGTTGAAACGTATCAAATTGTTGAGCGCTAGAATAGATAGTTTAACAGATGAAAACAAAACACTAAATAACAAGCTGGATAGTACAAAGAATGAATTGGTTCAGTATAAGAATGACAATAAGTTATTGAAGATTAGACTAGATGATGTGAAAGAACAGAATTCAGTTTTACAGACTAAAGTGAATGATCATAACCATAGTATGTTGACAATGAGTAAGAAGCTGAATAAGTCTGAAGCTAGAAATATTGCACTGACTCGATTTGTGAAAGAAACAACGAGAAATCAGATTCACTTAAAAAATGGACAAAGCATTACGGTATATGATGCGATAATGAATAAGCTAAGCCCTGAAGATAAGACAAGGGTTAGAAAAACAATGGATTTAGAGGGAAATAAAAACTGTCGAAATCGATGAAAAAAAGCGGATAATTTACTATCTGTTTTTAATATGCTTTGAAAATTTTTTGCGATTTTTTTGCGAATTTTGTTTAAAAAAACACTTGTTTTAGTGGTTTATATAGATAAGGAATATAACCGTTATGTAAGAATATGCTTTAAATAAGGTAAAAAAAAAGCACCTGGCAAATGCTAGGTGCAATCTTTGACAAATGGTGGTCTCAGTCGGAATCGAACCAACGACACAAGGATTTTCAGTCCTTTGCTCTACCAACTGAGCTATGAGACCACATGGTTGCGGGAGAAGGATTTGAACCAACGACCTCCGGGTTATGAGCCCGACGAGCTACCAGACTGCTCTATCCCGCGATGTGAATTAATTAAGATGGCGCAGAAGCTGGGATTCGAACCCAGGCGCCGCTCGCACGACCTACCGGTTTTCAAGACCGGACCCTTCAGCCACTTGGGTACTTCTGCATATGTATAATTGGTGGACCCTGTAGGACTCGAACCTACGACCCGCCGGTTATGAGCCGGATGCTCTGACCAACTGAGCTAAGGGTCCAAGTTAAACTCGTTGGTGGCTGGAGTGAGACTCGAACTCACGACCTTCCGGGTATGAACCGGATGCTCTAGCCAACTAAGCTACCCAGCCGAATTAAATAAAATAATGGTCGGGATGACAGGATTTGAACCTGCGACCCCTTGATCCCAAATCAAGTGCACTACCAAGCTGTGCTACATCCCGATATTTTTAGAAAAAAATAAATGGCGCGCCCAGCAGGAATCGAACCCACAACCTTTTGATCCGTAGTCAAACGCTCTATCCAGTTGAGCTATGGGCGCATTTATTTCAACTGAGCTTTTGTGTCTCGCTCAGTGCCCATTAAATATACCATCACTTTAAAATGATTGCAAGCACTTTTTTTAAATTTTTTTAATTTTTTTTAATTTCGTGTTTTTACACTTATAGAAGTAGTATAATTACCTATATATAATTAGAAAAAAAGGAGATTTATATCATGAGTAACATTGAATCAGTAAAAGGACACTTGATCGTATCTTGTCAGGCACTTCCAGATGAACCTTTACATTCATCTTTTATTATGGGACGTATGGCTAGAGCGGCTAAATGGGGAGGCGCAAAAGGTATTCGCGCTAATACTGTAGAGGATATTAATGAAATTCAAAAAGAAGTTGATTTACCAGTTATTGGAATTATTAAACGAGTATATGGGGACTGTCCAGTGTTTATTACACCTACAATGAAAGAAATCGATGAATTGATTGAAGGGGCACATCCAGAAATCGTTGCCTTAGATGCAACTTGTCGTGTTCGTCCAGATGGAAGAACTTTAGATGAATTGTATGCTGATATTCGTGCTAAGTATCCAGAACAAAAATTAATGGCAGACTGCTCTACATTAGAAGAGTGTCTTCATGCAGCCCAATTAGGCTTTGATTTTGTAGGAACAACATTAGTTGGATATACAGAAGAAAGTAAGGGTGATAAAGTTGAAACGAATGATTTTGAGTTAATGCGTAAATATTTAGAACAATCAAACGTACCAATGATTGCTGAAGGAAATATTGATACACCAGAAAAAGCACGCCGTGTATTAGAACTTGGATGCTTTAGTGTTGTAGTAGGATCTATTATTACTCGTCCTCAATTAATCACAAAACGATTTGTAGATTGCATTGAGGAATAAGTATGTTACAGAAGGAACAATTAGAAAAATTATTAGAACGTTGTATGGCTTCCTCTTGTGATTTTGCCGAAATCTTTGAAGAAGAAGGAACAACGGAATCTTTATCCATGTTAAATGGAAAATTAGAAGATACAAACGTATTGATTCGTGCTGGTATTGGAATTCGTCTATATAAAGGTGTGCAATCTGTATATGGATACACAAATGAAACAAGTGAAGAATCATTAAATGCGTTAGTGGATGATTTGCGTGGTGGATTTGGCATAGAATCTAAATCTGTATCGATCTCTTTGGTTGAAGAAACTCATGAAAATCTTCATCCAATCAAGGAAAATCCTATCAAAGCTTCATTAGAAACGAAAGTCGCCTTAATGGTACGTGCAAGTGATGCGGCTAAGGCATATTCAGATCAAATTCAAAAAGTATCTGTAGGGTTGGCAAGTGTATGCCAAAATGTACAGATTTCAAATAGTGAGGGAAGGCTTGTACACGATACAAGAATTCGTTGTCGTATGTCTGTATCCTCTTTTGCCCAGGATGGTCAAAACTTACAATCTGGTTATGAAGCACCAGGTGCAAGTAAAGGCTTAGAATTCTTTGAAGAAAGAACTCCAGAATCTATTGGACAAGAAGCAAGTCGTATTGCCTTAGTATTATTAGAAGCGAAAGATTGTCCATCGGGAAAAATGCCAGTTATTATTGATAATGGCTTTGGTGGAGTCATCTTCCATGAAGCTTGTGGACATGCCCTAGAAGCAAGTTCAGTCAGTAAAAATCAGAGTGTATTCTGTAATAAATTAGGTCAAAAAGTCGCAAGTGATAAAGTTACAGCTATTGATGATGGCACAATTCCAAATGCATGGGGCTCACAAAACGTAGATGATGAGGGAAATCCCCAACAAAAACGTGTATTAATTGAGAATGGTATTTTAAAGAGTTATATGATAGACCGCTTGAATGGTCGAAGGATGGGTCTTGAATCGACTTCAAGTTCGCGTCGTCAGTCTTATAAATTTGAAACAACTTCACGTATGACAAATACATATATTGCGGCTGGAAATGATGATTTTGACGAAATGTTTGAAGGAATCAAACGCGGATTGTATGCGAAGAAAATGGGTGGTGGAAGTGTAAATCCACAAACCGGAGAATTTAACTTTGCCGTATTAGAAGGTTATTTAATTGAAGATGGCAAGATTTCCTATCCAGTAAAAGGGGCTTCTTTAATTGGTAATGGTGCAGATATCCTATTTAATATTGATCGCGTGGGTAAAAATTTAGGGCGCGGACAAGGTATGTGTGGCTCTAGTTCGGGTTCGATTCCTACAGATGTAGGTCAACCGGCCATTCGTGTTTCACAAATTACAGTAGGAGGTACGGCCAATGAATAAACAAGTATGGATTGAAAAAGCACTTGGCCTAGGTATTCAGGAATTTGAAATCTATCAATCTACAACAGTTGAAAAAGAAATGACTTGGTTTCAAGGACAAATGGACACTTTAGTATCCAGCAAAGTGACAGGTACAAGTATTCGTGGAATTGTAGATGGAAAAATGGCCAATATGGCCTTGGAAGAAATAAACGATGATCAATGCGAAATCATTTTAAAATCATTGATTGAACAAGCACATATTATTTCAAATGAAGAAACCGATTCATTAAGAAAACCAGAACCAATTGAGTACGTAAAAAAAGATGTGACTTGGAATATGGCTAGTACAGAATATGTGAAGGATATTCTTCAAAGCTTAGAAGCTAAGATTCTAGCCTATGATCCACGTGTCATTCAAGTTGGATATTTAGGCTATAGCCAAGGCAGTGGAAGTCGCAGTATTGTGAATAGCTTAGGCATGGATGTGCAAGATGCGGATGAAATGCAATACATTGTTGCCAGTGTTGTCGTTAAAGAAGAGGAAGAAGTCAAGGATGCTAGTTTAGTTGAAGTTGTATATGACTTTGAAAAGTATGATTTAGATTCATTTGTATGCCGTGTTTGCGATAAGGCTTTAAATAAATTAAAGGCTACACCAATTCCAAGCTGTACATGTCCAGTCATCTTTGAAAAGGATGCGATGACATCTTTATTTGCCGCCTTTACTGGTTTATTTAATGGGGAATTAATGTATAAGGGAATTTCACCTTTAAAAGATAAGTTTAACGAACAAATTTTCTCTGAACAAATCACAATTATTGATGATCCAAAGAATACGGATTGTCTAAGTATTGCCAATTTTGATGATGAGGGATGTCCAACTTCTTCAAAAACGTTGGTGGATCACGGAAAATATGTTATGATGCTTCATGACACAAGAAGTGCCAATCGAATGCATACAAAGAGTACAGGAAATGGTTTTAAATCGGGCTATGCATCTAGCGTAAGTGTACAGCCAATGAATTGTTACATTGTACCGGGAAATGATAGTTTTGAGGATTTATGTACAAAAATTAAGGATGGCTTTGTCGTACAGAATTTAGCTGGACTTCATGCTGGACTTGATTTTGTTTCTACAAACTTCTCACTACAATGCTCAGGCTTCTGGGTAAAGGATGGTAAAAGAGATAAGAATGTTACCTTGGTTACCGTCGCAAATAATTTCTTAAATATGATGAAACACGTAATTAGTGTGGGTAACGATTTAGATTGGAGTTATCACCAGGTTGTAAGTCCAAGTATCGCTTTTGTTGAGTGCACGATTTCAGGGGAATAATTATGGTAAATGAATTTAAAAATGAAAAACTACAAGAAACATTAATTGTATTTAATAGAGAAAAAACAGATTCAGCATTTAGAAATTTGTTGGATGCGTTTATTTCGACTAATTTTCTAATTCCAGCACAATGGGATAAAGATCCTTCTCGCAATGAAAAGGGAGTCTTAGTCTTTGAACCAAATACACAATTCCAATTGTCTTTGATTCAAAATGATAAGGGAGATAGTTTCTTTCCTGTCTTCTCAAGTATGGATCAATTGAAAAAATGGGATCAAGATAGTGAAATCCATTCCTTGGTTATGACTTATAATCAGTATATGCCATTTGTGAAGATGGCATTGAATCAGATTCATGGCATTGTGATCGATCCATTTGGAGCGAATGTTTTATTAGACTGCAACTTATTGGTTGAACTTGATAAAAGTCGTGGTTCACAAGTGAGTGAAAATCCAATTCATAAAGGAGATAGTTTAAAGCTTCGTGATCCTATTTCAAGTGTAACAGAACTTCAAAGAGCTATCTGCAAATTTGGGGACTCTCATCCAGACATTCTTTCTATTTATTTGAAAGAAAGAATTGTCAAAGATCAGCCTAGCCACTGGTTCTTAGTTGTGGATATGATCAATGATGATAAACAAACAATTCAGGATTTAGGAAACTTCTGTACGCCTGTAAGTTATGGAAAAGGTTTTGAATTTATGTTTGGAAGTATGGAACTTGCCAAGAAAATTATGGCGGATACAATTCCAACATATGTAAAGGTTACAAAGTAATTAAGGTGCAATTCAGCACCTTTTTCTTATATAATAGAAGTATGAAATTACCTGAATATATATTAGAAATCATTCAAAAAATAAATGATATTGGATATGAAGCGTATGTGGTAGGTGGATGTGTACGTGATTATTTACTAGATCGCCCAATTCATGATTATGATATTTGTACAAGCGCTAAACCCGAAGTGATATTAAATCTATTTGATCGAAGTGTGGGAACAGGACTCAAACATGGAACGGTAACGGTTTTGTCGGATTCACCCGTTGAAATCACAACTTTTCGCTTAGAGAGTGAATACAAGGATCATCGTCATCCGGACAGTGTGAAATATGTTTCTACAATTGAAGAAGATTTATCAAGACGTGATTTTACTGTGAATGCGATGGCCTATCATCCAAGTCGCGGTTTGATTGATCCATATGGTGGACAAGTTGATTTAAAACGTAAAATCATTCGATGTGTGGGAAATCCAGATCGAAGATTTAATGAGGATGCTCTAAGAATGTTGCGCGCTTATCGTTTTTGTGCAAAACTAGGCTTTTCGATGGATGAAACAGTTAAAACATCCATCGATACAAATGCATCTTTGATTCAATATGTATCAATAGAAAGAATTGTGCATGAATTAAAAGAAATCATGGAAACAAATCCACAAGTATTGGCGAGTATGACACTTCTTTTAAAACCCGTATTTAATGAGTTGGATTTGGCATTGAGGTGTAGTCAAAACTCAATCTATCACTATACCGATGTTTTGCATCATACTTTAGATGCGATGTGCTATTTAAAACCATATGATGAAACTTTGGCTTTTGCGCTATTATTTCATGATCTAGGCAAAGTGCAAGTAAAGACAACCGATTCGAATGGAAAGGATCATTTTAAGCATCATGCGAAGGTAGGAAGTGAATTATCTAAAGAGCTTTGTCGACGTTTTAAACTTACAAATGAACAAAGAAAGTGGATTCCATTCTATGTCTTACATCATGATGATAAATTTACTTGTGATTTAGATTGTATTTATAAGTATCGCGTTACATATCATTTGGATGAAGAACACTTATTGAACTTACTTCAAATACGCTATTGTGATGCGATGGCCCATTCTGAATTAGGGCAAAAATCAGCTAAAGATGTAGAACTTTTCTATGCGTATTACATCCAAAATAGAAATCGTTGTATGAGTATATCCCAACTTGCATTGAATGGAAAAGATATTATAGAAGCGACAAATTTAAGAGGAAAACAGATTCAAGAAGCTTTGAATATGTGTTTAAAATACGCTTTTTATCATCCTGAAAAAAATCATAAAATAGACTTGATTGAGTATATAAGAAAAGAGTTATCGCTTTGATAACTCTTCTTTTTGCTTAGTTCATTTGGGCTAGTGTCTTTTTAAAGTTTTTAATAAATAACGTTACTGTTGTGCTTACCGCAATAAAGTCTGCGATAGGTTCTGCAACAAATACCGCAAAGATATGATTGGATAAGATGTTTGGCAAGATAAAAATTAATGGAATTAAGACAATGATTTTTCTAAAGATAGCTAAGAAAACGGAAATCTTGGCATTTCCAAACGCAATGAATGTTTGTTGGCAAGAAATCTGAAGTCCCATCAATAAGACGCATGCCATATAGATACGAATGGTCCAACTTGCCATTGCCATTAAGTCTGGATCATTTGTGAAAATAGAAATAAATACTTGAGGAAATAATTCCACTAAAAGCCAGATAATACTTGCGTATGTGAAACAACATAGTGTTTGAAGTAAAAAGCCTTTTTTAACACGATCTGCGTTTTTAGCACCAAAGTTGTAACTGATGATGGGTTGTCCACCTTGCGTTAATCCTTGAAGTGGCATCATCGCAAACTGCATAACACTTGTAAGAATGGTCATGCTTCCAATCGCAACGTCCCCACCAAATTTAGATAATTGCATATTAAAACATAAAGAAATCAAGCTTTCTGTTGACTGCATCACAAAAGGTGCGATACCTAAAGCTAAACTAGGAAATAATAGGCTTGGTACGATTTTAAAGTTTTCTTTTTTTAACTTAAGAACCGTTTGATTACCATTCAAAAAACGAATAACCCAGATTGCACTGATAGCTTGCGAAATGATGGTAGCTAGTGCAGCCCCTCTTACTCCCATATTGAATCCAAAAATAAAAATAGGGTCTAAAATAATGTTTAAGATAGCTCCTATTAAAACGGTCATCATACTTGTTTTAGAGAATCCCTGACAAGAAATAAAGGCATTCATTCCGAGTGTCATTTGGACAAAAATGGTTCCTAAGGCATAAATACCCATATATTGTTTGGCATAATCAATTGTTTTTGAACTTGCCTGGAATAATTGTAGTAATGGTGTTTGAAAAGCTAATAAACATACAGTTAGTGTTAATGAAATCACAATCAATGCGATAAAACAATTGCCCATGATTTTTTCAGCCGTTGGATTATCTTGTTTACCCATATATATACTAGCTCTTGGAGCACCTCCCATACCAACTAAACACGCAAAGGCGGATACAATCATTATAATTGGAAGACAAACGCCTACGCCTGTTAGGGCAATGGCACCTACATTTTGAATGTGACCAATATACATGCGGTCAACCACGTTATAGAGTAGGTTAACAATTTGACTTAAGATGGCTGGTACTGCCAACATAAAGAGTAACTTACCAACTTTTTCATGCCCTAAATCCACTTCGGACGCCGTTGTAAACTTCATTTTAATTCGCTCCTTCTATTTTTTCATTCATTTTATTCATTGTATCAATCATGCATTGAATATCTTTTGTGGGAATATCCTTGAATAAAACTTGATTGATTTTATCAATCTCAATAGATATTTTTTCTAATACAGGAATCGCTTCTTTTGTTAATTCAATATAAGAAATCCTTCTATTTTCTGAAACTTTCTTCATTGTGATCAATCCCTTTTGTTGCAAACTCGTTACGCTTCGAGAAACCAAAGCTTTTGAAACACCGAGTACAACACGAAGCTGTGTGCTTGTTGTAATGGATGTGTTGTTTTGTAGTAAAATCAAAATTGAGATTTCATTTGGGGAAAACGTGTATTCTGAAAATCGATCTTTGATTTGTTTGCCGTAATATTCACGCAATCGATTGGATAAACGTAAAAATTCTTCTATAGTCAACATATGTCCTCCTAATGTTTACTTGTGAACAGTTTAATTGTAAACAAGTGAATGAATGATGTCAATGATTTGTATTTAAAGTAATTATATTTTTTATTGACATAACAAAAACATCGTGTTACCATGTAAACGCATTCAGTGAGGATTGTAACTGTTAAGCAGGCAACACCTTGATGATATTAATAAATAAATATGTGAGAATATTTGTTTTTTGATATGATTGAGGTGTTTTTTATTTATTGGTAAGCAGGTGAGAGAATGAGATTAAAAAAAGCATTTAATAACAATGCTCTTCTAGCATTGGATGAAAATGAAGAAGAAGTCATTGTGATGGGGAAGGGAATCGCTTTTGGAAAAAAGAGTGGAGATAGGATTGATGAGTCATTGATTCAAAAAAAGTTTGTTTTTGATAAAAGTGAATTAAATGAAAAGTTTTCTCAATTGTTTGATGAAATTCCACAGCAATATGTCGAATTAACTGTATCAATAGTTGAAATGGCGCAAAAAGAATTGGGTGTAAGATTTGATTCAAGTATATATTTAGCTTTATCTGACCATATCACATATGCTGTTCGTCGTTATAAAAAGAATGAAAATTTAAAAAATGCATTATTATTTGAAGTAAAAAAGTTTTATCCAAACGAGTTTAAAGTCGCTTTAAAATCCTTAGATATGATTCAATATGAAACGGGATGTATTATGACTGAAGATGAGGCTGGATATATAGCAATGCATTTTGTGAATGCACAACAAAATGGAGAGGAAATGTCACAAACTGTTAAAGTGACAAAAATGGTAGAAGATATTCTGCATATAGTGGAATACCATTATCAAATAAAATTGGATGAAAACTCCTTAAATTATACTCGTTTTGTTACACATATTCGATATTTTGCGCGTAGATTGTTTGCGAAAGAATTGAATCAAGATACGGATGACATTCTTTATCAACAAATTAGAGAACGTTATCCAGATGCTTATCGTTGTGTTTTAAAAGTAAAGAAGTATATCAAAGAAAATTGTGACATAGAATTAACGAATGAAGAAATGACTTATTTTATGTTACATATTAATCGTGTTTGTTCTAGAATTAAAAGTTAGCTTTCAGGCTTGTAACTGTTAGGCAGGCAATAACCTGAGCTTATGAGTGATTTCGAAGGGATTCGTTGTCTTTTTCATATGCTCAGGTTTTTATTTTTGGTAGTAACTGTGCAATCAGTCTACATATATTAGAAATTGAAAGATTATGGTACCAATCTTAAAATTTATCAAAAATCAGGAGGAAATTATGAATAAGTATGAAACTATAGCCAATGAAGTTGTAAAAAATATTGGCGGAACAGAAAATATAGAATCTGTTACAAATTGTATGACTCGTTTAAGATTTACATTAAAAAATGTGTCTAAGGTAGACGCAGAATCTTTAGAAAAAGTAAAAGGTGTACAAGGTGTTGTAAATAAAAATGGTCAATTCCAAGTAGTTATTGGATCAGATGTATCACATGTATGTGATGAAATAAAAAAAATGGGTAGCTTTTCTGAAACTGTAAATGCAAACAGTGAAGAAAATGTATCTTTAGTAAATCGCGTATTAGGTGCAATCACAGCTATTTTCCAACCAGTAATTCCTGCTATTTGTGGTGCAGGTATGATCAAAGCTGTATTAGCGTTATTGACAGCATTTCATGTTGTGGAAGCTACTTCACAAACTTATGTTTTATTAGCTATGGTAGCTGATTCAGCATTCTATTTCTTACCTATTTTCTTGGCTGTTTCAAGTGCTAAAAGATTTGGATGTAATACATTTATTGCTGCTGTCTTAGGCGCTATGTTGATTCACCCAACTTATGCTGGAATTGTTTCTTCTGGAGAAGCTTTTAAATTTATTGGTTTACCAATTAAACTTGTTTCCTATGGAAGTAGTGTAGTGCCAGCAATTCTAATTGTTTGGGCTCAATCTTATGTAGAAAAATTTGCAAAGAAAATTAGCCCTAATGCAGTTAAAGTATTCTTAGTTCCTTTAATTGTATTCTTGATTATGACGCCATTGGCATTTGTTGTAATTGGTCCATTAGGTTCATTTGTTGGTGATATTTTATGTAATATTTTTGATTTCTTAAATAATCAAGCTCGTTGGGTAATCCCGGTATTAATGGGTGCTTTCTGTCCATTGTTTGTTATGACAGGTATGCATTATAGTTTTATGCCAGTGCAATTGGCACAATATGCAACATTAGGATATGGAACGTTGTTAGGTCCTGGTATGTTAGCAAGTAATATTTCGCAAGCAGGTGCATGTTTTGCGGTGGCATTAAGAACAAAAGACAAAGAAATGAAATCAACAGCATTATCTAGTGCAACAACAGCTTTATTTGGAATTACTGAACCAGCCCTTTATGGTGTTACTATGAAATTGAAAAAGCCTCTTTGGACAGTTATGATCAGTGGTGGTATTGCTGGTCTTTGGGGTGGACTAACAAATATGCGTACATATGCAAGTGCTACAGCAGGTGTAACGGCTTTACCAGTATACATTTGTGATGATTTATCTAATGTTAGAAATGCATTTATTTGTATTGTGATCGCATTAGTAAGTTCTTTTGTATTAACTTTATTGTTTGGCGTGCCAAAAAATGAAGATACTTCTTCTGACAACGAAGTTTTTGAGGTGGATAACACAAAATTGAATAAATATACTGAAATTGTTTCTTGCATGAATGGTAAGGTTGTTCCTTTAGAAAATGTGGAAGATGATGTTTTTTCTAAAAAAATCATGGGTCCAGGTGTAGCAATTCTTCCAAGTGAAGGAAAAGTATATGCTCCTTTTGATGGAGTTGTAAATACTGTTTTCCCTACAAAACATGCATATGGTTTAACTAGTGTAGATGGAATTGAAACGATTATTCATTTAGGATTAGATACTGTGAATTTAGAAGGTAAATATTTTGATGCTAAAGTGAAGAGTGGTCAAAGCGTAAAAAAAGGCGATTTGTTAGCTGAATTTGATTTAGAGGCATTACAAAATGAAGGCTATAATATGGTAACGCCTGTTATTATCACAAACAGTGATCAATTTATTGATGTAATTGAAACACAAAAATCAGATGTAAAAGTAGGCGATGAATTAGTGAAAGTATTTCGTTAAAAAATAGAAAGTCAGGTGTTAAAATGAAATTTCCTAAGGAGTTTTTATGGGGTGGCGCAACGGCAGCCAATCAATGTGAAGGTGCATGGAACGAAGATGGCAAAGGTGCTAGTATTCAAGATTATATGCCACATGGAATTATGCAAGGACCTAGTGAAGTCATTGATGAACATAATTTAAAATTAAAAGGAATTGATTTATATCATCATTATAAAGAAGATATTGCTTTATTTGCTGAAATGGGATTTAAGGTGTATCGAATGAGCATAGCATGGTCTAGAATTTTCCCAAATGGCGACGATGAAAAACCGAATGAAAAAGGATTAGAATTTTACGACAATGTATTTGATGAATGCAAAAAGTACGGAATTGAACCACTAGTTACTTTATCTCATTATGAAACACCTTATCATTTGGCAAAAAAATATGACGGCTGGAAAAGTAGAGATTTAATAGGATTTTATGAAAAATATGTTCGTACAGTATTTACTCGTTATAAAGGAAAGGTTCATTATTGGATTACATTTAATGAAATTAATAGTATTTGGCATTTCCCTTTGATGGGTGCTGGCATTTTAACACCAAAAAATTTATTGAATGCACAAGATTTATATCAAGCAGCACATCATGAATTGGTAGCTAGTGCATTAGCAACTAAAATTGGTCATGAAATTGATTCTGAGAATAAAATTGGATGTATGGTTTTAGGTCTTACAAGTTATCCGAGAACATGTAATCCTGATGATGTTATCGCTACTATGGAAGAAAGTAAACGTGGATATTTCTTTACAGACATTCATATGCGTGGATATTATCCTTCTTATGCTTTAAAAATGATGGAAAAAGAAGGCGTGGTACTTGATGCTACGGATGAAGATTTAGAAATATTAAAGAATACATGTGACTTTTTATCGTTTAGTTACTATATGTCGAAATGTATTGCTTCAAATCCTGAACAATATGAAAAAGGTAAAGGGAATTTAACTACAGGGGTAAAAAATCCTTATCTACAGGAAAGTCAATGGGGATGGCAAATTGACCCAAAAGGGTTAAGATATTTGTTGAATACATATTATGATCGTTATCAAAAGCCATTGTTTATTGTAGAAAATGGCTTGGGAGCAAAGGATACATTGCTTTCAGAAGAAAAAGATGGTTATTGGGTAGAAGACGATTATAGAATTCAGTATATGAATGATCATTTAACACAAGTTTCAAAGGCAATCAACGATGATGGTGTAGAAGTTATGGGATATACATCATGGGGATGTATTGATTTAATAAGTGCATCAACTGCTGAAATGAAAAAGCGATATGGTTTTATTTATGTGGATCGAAATAATGATGGTACAGGCACATTTAAACGATATAAAAAGAAAAGTTTTTATTGGTATAAAAAAGTCATAAAAACGAATGGACAAATTATTAGCTAAGTGAATGAATTTTCATTTAGCTTTTTTAATTTAATAATTGATAAAAATATGATGTGACGTAATTGACTATTTGAATAATGTGCTATAATTTTAACTAATTGGGGGAGGGATATGCATGACGTTAAAAGAACTAAAAATAGGACAGAGTGCATTGATTAAGGCCGTTGGAGGAACGGGTGCATTAAGACAACACTTTCTAGATATGGGAGTCATACCTGGAGCTGAGGTTACAGTAGTAAAGTTTGCGCCTATGGGCGATCCAGTGGAACTGCAAATTCATGGTTATGAATTGTCGCTTCGTTTAGATGAAGCTGAAAAAATATTGGTTGAATTAATTGATGAGAGAACACGAAAGCATGAGAGTGCAGAAAATATTAATAACACCGTTCACCCTGGTTTAGGTGAAGATGGTAAATATCATGTAAAGGCAGATGAACATCCTTTGCCAGAAGGAACATGTTTGACATATGCCTTGGTAGGAAATCAAAACTGTGGAAAAACCACTTTGTTTAACCAACTCACGGGATCGAATCAGCATGTAGGAAATTTTCCGGGTGTAACCGTCGATCGAAAGGATGGTCCAATCAAAGGGTATCCAAATACAATGGTGACAGATTTACCGGGTATTTATTCGATGTCACCTTATACGAGTGAAGAAATTGTATCGCGTAATTTTGTGTTAAATGATAAGCCTAAGGCTATCATTAATATTGTAGATGCTACAAATATTGAGCGAAACCTGTATTTGACTATGCAACTATTAGAAATGAATATTCCGATGGTTGTTGCACTTAATATGATGGATGAAGTGGCCAACAATCAAGGTTCGATTGATATCAATGGTATGGAGGCTATGCTTGGTGTACCAGTTATACCTATTTCTGCAGCTAAAAACCAAGGTGTTGATGAATTGATTGAACATGCGATTCATATTGCGAAATATCAGGAAAGACCAGGCCGTTTAGATTTTTGTGGGGAAGATGATTTCGGTGGAGCTGTTCACCGTTGTATACATTCCATCTGTCATTTGATTGAAGATCATGCCAAAAAGACAGATATTCCTTTGCGTTTTGCGGCTAGTAAAATTATTGAAGGCGATAATTTGATTCTTGATCGTTTGGACTTAGATGAAAATGAAAAAGAAATGATTGAACACATTGTGCTTCAAATGGAAAAAGAGCGTGGACTCGATCATAGTGCGGCCATTGCCGATATGCGTTTTTCTTTTATTGAAAAGGTTTGTGAACAAACTGTTGTTAAGCCTAAAGAAAGTAAAGAGCGTGTTCGAAGTGAAAAAATTGACCGCGTTTTAACGGGTAAATATACTGCAATTCCTATGTTTATTGGAATTATGTTACTTGTATTCTATCTAACATTTAATGTAGTTGGAGCATGGCTTCAAGGATTATTAGAACTAGGTATTGATTGGATCACACAAGTAGTGGATGCATGGATGACAAGTGCTCACGTAAGCTATGCTGTACACAGTTTAGTGATTGACGGTATCTTTGCGGGTGTTGGTTCTGTATTATCTTTCTTACCTATCATTGTGACACTATTCTTCTTTTTATCTATGATGGAAGATAGTGGATATATTGCGCGTGTAGCCTTCTTTATGGATAAAATATTAAGAAAAATTGGATTATCAGGAAGAAGTATCGTTCCTTTATTGATTGGATTTGGATGTACAGTACCAGCCGTTATGTCAACACGTACTTTGCCTAGTGAAAGAGATCGTAAGATGACGATTTTGTTGACGCCATTTATGTCTTGTACTGCAAAATTACCAATTTATGCTTTCTTTGTGAATGCATTCTTTCCAAAACAAGGTGGTTTAGTTATGACAGGACTTTATGTTTTGGGCATTGTTACAGGTGTTTTAATCGCATTCTTATTTAAAAACACTTTATTTAAAGGGGAAGCTGTTCCATTTGTGATGGAACTTCCAAACTATCGTTTGCCTGGATTAAAGAATGTGAGTCAATTGTTGTGGGAAAAGGCAAAGGATTTCTTACAAAAAGCCTTTACGGTTATTTTTGTGGCAACCGTACTTGTGTGGTTCCTACAAAGCTTTAATTTACAATTCGATATGGTCAAAGATTCGAGTCAAAGTATTTTGGCAATGATTGCCGGATGGATTGCTCCTGTATTTGCACCATTAGGACTTCAAGATTGGCGTATTGTGACATCGTTGATCAGTGGATTTATGGCTAAGGAAAGTGTTGTTTCTACACTACAAGTATTATTTGTAGGTGGTGTACATAGTGCATTAACTACACTATCAGCTGCATCGTTACTTGTATTCTGCTTGATTTATTCACCATGTGTTGCGGCTATCGCATCTATTAAACGAGAACTCGGTGCAAGATGGGCAATTGGTGTAGTTGCATGGCAATGTGTACTTGCATGGATTTTAGCCTTTATTGTTCATGTGATTGGTTCTGTATTATAAGTAGCTTTAATGCTACTTTTTTTTTGAAAGAAGATGTTTTATAATTTTTTCATATCTAAGGGAGGATGTTTACTTATGTATAAGTTAATTGCGTGTGATTTAGATGAAACTTTGATTAAACCCGATCGAACAATTGATTCTAGAGATATTGAAGCCATTAAAAAATTGAAAGACTTAGGGGTTAAATTTGTATTGGCTACAGGAAGAGGCTATAACACAGTACAAGGTACATTAAAGGAATTGGATCTTTTTGATGAAGCCAATCAATATGTGATTTCATATAATGGTGGGGCTATTACGGAAAATAAAGACAATCGACTTTTACATTTTGAAGGTATTTCTTTTGAGAAAGCTGAAGAATTATATAAGCGTGGATTAAAGTATGATGTAGTCATTCATGTATATACGCGTGATGCGGTATATGCATATAACTTAACGGAAGATGAAAAAAGATATGTGCAGAATCGTCAGGAAATGATTGAGGTATTTGATCAGAATCTTGATTTTTTAAAGGGGCAAGAAATTGTAAAAGTATTATATACAAATACAGATTTTGAGTATCTTCAAAGTATTGATCGTGATCTAAAGGATATTACGTATGATATGGATGTTTCTTATTCAAGTAATCGTTATATTGAATTTAATCATAAGGGTGTAAATAAGGGGGCTGGACTAAAAAAACTAGCCGATCTATTACGTATTGATATTCAGGATACGATTGCGATTGGGGATAACTATAACGATTTATCTATGATCAAGGATGCTGGTTTAGGTGTGGGAGTACAAAATGCTGCACCTGGTATTAAACCAGATTGTGACTATATCACAACGGCTACTTGTGAAGAAGGTGCTGTTTGTGAAGTTATTGAAAAATTTGTATTAAAAGGAGAGTAAGATGAAGAAACTCATTCAATTATATGTTTCTTGGTTTAAGATGGGTCTATTTACTTTTGGTGGTGGATATGCCATGTTGCCAATGATTCAAAAGGAAGTGATTGAAAAGTATCATTGGGCTACAGAAGATGAAGTCATGGATTATTATGCGATTGGTCAATGTACACCCGGCGTTATTGCGGTCAATACATCCACTTTTATTGGATACTATCAAGCTGGTATTCCAGGAGCGATTGCTGCTACTTTAGGTGTAGTTACTCCTTCTATTATTATTATTAGTATAATTGCAGGCTTGATCACAAACTTTTCAAGTTTAGCCATTGTACAACATGCACTAAATGGAATTCGTGTAGCTGTATGTATGTTGATGATCAATGCGGTATTGAAACTAGGTAAGGGTAATATTAAAAATAAGATTGGTTTCTTGATTTTTGCGGTGGCTCTTATTTTTGCGATGTTTACTAAAGTTTCTACGGTGTTACTTGTGATTGGTGCTGGTATTGCGGGTGTTGTTTTCTCTAGAATAGGATGGTTAAAGAAAAATGACTAAATTGTTACTCATGTTTTTAGAATTTTTCAAGACTGGACTATTTGCGGTAGGAGGAGGTCTTGCGACCATTCCTTTCTTAAGAGAGATTGGGGTTCGTTATGGCTGGTATACTATGAGTGATCTATCTACAATGATTGCGGTTAGTGAATCTACACCAGGTCCAATGGGTGTTAATATGGCTAGTTATGTAGGCTTTAGTCAATATGGTGTATTAGGTTCGATTATAGTAACACTTGGTTTGATTTTACCAAGTTTGATTATTATTTGTATCATTGCGAATTTCTTAGAGAAATTTAAAGAGGCGAAGCTTGTTCAACAAATCTTTGCCGGATTAAAACCTGCTGTAGTTGCCTTTATTGCCGTGGCTACCATTGATATTTTGGTGACAACTTTATTTGGTGATTATACTTTCTCAACATTTCACTGGAAACAATTTATTTGTTTATTCGTATTACTAGCGTTTAGTAAGTATAAACCTAAATTACATCCAATCTGGTTTATTGTAGCTAGTGCGGTTGTAGGAATTGTATTTGCGTTTTAAGTCATAGGGAAACTTATGGCTTTTTTCTTTTAGGTAAAATAAAAAGCAATGTCCGGGCTTGACATTGCTTTAGGGAGAGGAAAATTTTTAAGATAAAAGTGTATCTTGAGTTTATAGGGTTGAATAATTTTCCAAAGGGTTAATCATAAGATAAGGCATTTCTTATGACACTTAAAATATATATTTTTTTGGTACTTAACGCAATGAACACATATTTTGATTTGTACATTATTATGTGTAATCTTTTTGTAGTTTGTGTTAAGCTACTAAGTAGAAGGAGATGATTTTAATGTGTACCGCATTAAGCTTTAATCAGTTTTTTGGAAGGAATTTAGATTATGAATTTTCATATGGAGAACAAGTAGCTGTTACGCCACGCAATTATGATTTTCATTTTAGACATTTAGATAAACATGAAAGTCACTATGCTTTGATTGGTATGGCCCATGTATTTGAAGAGTATCCATTATATTATGATGCCATGAATGAGAAAGGCTTGGGAATGGCTGGATTAAACTTTGTTGGGAATGCTAAGTTTTATGAAGTCAAAGAAGGCAAGAACAATGTGGCTGCCTTTGAATTTATTCCTTGGATCCTATCGCAATGTGCAAGTGTCAAAGAGGCAAGAGTCGTATTAGAAAATACAAATGTTTGTGCAACACCATTTAATGAACGCTTTCCAGTAGCTGAATTACACTATATGATCAGTGATGAAAATGAAAGTATTGTCGTTGAGTGTATGGAAGATGGTATGCATGTATATGATAATCCTACGCATGTTTTGACAAATAATCCGTCATTACCTATGCAGTTATTTCGTTTGAATGATTATATGTATTTATCAAATAAACAACCTGAAAATAATTTTGGCTTGGATTTAACTGCCTATTCACGTGGATTTGGAGCTATGGGACTTCCTGGAGACTTATCGAGTGGATCTAGATTTGTGCGTGTAGCTTATACAAGAGCAAATGCGACAAGTGACAAGAATGATTTAAATCAATATTTCCACATTATTGGTAGTGTCGAGCAACAAAAAGGTCTTTGTGAAGTAGAACCAGGAAAGTATGAATATACGATTTATACTTCTTGTTGCGACTTAAGAAATGGAATTTACTATTATACGACATACAATAATCATCAAATTAGTGGTGTAAATATGTTTAATGAAAATTTGGATAGTGAAGTACTTATTTCGTATCCAATACTTGAAGAAGAAATGATTCATATGCAGAATTAATTTTTTGATGACATGAACTTTTATAGGTTATGTTTTGTTTAAAAGAGAAGAAAGAAAGCCTACTGGAAATGGTTCCATGTAGGCTTTTCTAATAGTTCATAAGCTGCTTTTGCATTTCTAACGTTTGTGTTTGAAAATTTATCAAATAATTTATAATTGTTTAATCTGACCATTAATTTTTTATCCATTCTTGGAAAGTGAAAAGGAAATAATTTATCGAATCTTTCACTTTCACTGATTAGAATGGATGTTACTTCATTGTTTATGGATATATAGCTTAAAAGATCTTGAATAGCTTGAGAGTCGAAATAAATCAAGGTTTCGACATGGGCTTGTTTATCTTTTGTGGAATATATCGCAAATCCTTTTGGCTGTTTATCTTCATTTGTGATTGTGACAATGGATTTTCCTAAATTTTGATGGTATTGAATAAGTTGATCGAATTCATTTTCATTTAATAGAATGCTGCCATCAAAATACAGCATAAATTGGAAATATAATGGGTATAAATTCTCTGCTTTTTGTTTGATGTGGAATGGGTTTCCACTTCTGCATAGTGGAGCTCCAATCCAATATTCTTTTGTGTTTGAAATATGCTGAAAGCTTTTGGCTTCAAATAATTTTGGCATATTTGTATATGTGATGGTTAATAAATCGTTATAGGTAGCTTGTGAGATGGCGGCATCTAATAAGTAAGAAAATTGTTTTCTTTGTCTATAATCAGGTAAAGTTGCAGCCATACCAATCACAGATACACGTATTTGTCGATCCAAAAACATCATCGTTCTTTTTGTGACTTGAAGACAGGAAGTAATCTTATCATCCTGCCAGAAGCAGAACATGTGTTGTGGATTATATTGATATTTCATCCAGACATCAACTTCATTTTCATTCATATTGAAGGCAGATTTAATCAATAAGTCTTTGATTTGTGCATCATAACCAACACTGTTGTGACAAATCATTGTTCATCTCCATCATCTTCATGTTCCGTATATTCAACATCAATAGCTCCATGTTTTGGTGCTGATTTTGGTTGTTCGTTTTGGGTTTGCGTACTATTGTAAGTGTGAACATGTACATGTCTTCTTTGTGTGAATAGGGAAATGATCCAGAAGACAATGATGATTGGTAAAATAATTGGAAGTAGCCAACTTGCTAACGTCCAAAAAATAAAGATGACTACGAAAAATGCTATAAGGGTAAGAATACTATCCATAAATGTACCTCGCTTTTCTAAAGTATATCATATTCATTGTGCGTAAATTAAATTACGCATTCGGTTTCAATGTCTTGTATATATTGAATTTTTATTTTTCCATTTGTAAGTTCCATTAAATCTTTAGAAATATCGTCTTGAACAAGAAAATGATAGACAACATCTTCTTCATATTGTTGTTCAATGACTTCAATATTTTGTGTTCTAAAGTAATGGTCAACCTTTCCAATCAAATCATAAGAAAAATGAATTTGATATTCTTGAAGGGTTGTAACCGTTGTTAGGGTTGCCGCTTTTAAAGCTTCAGAAACACTTGAACTATAGGCTCTTACAAGGCCTCCAGTTCCAAGTTTGATTCCGCCAAAATAACGAACCACAACGGCTAGAATATCTTGCATATCATTATGCATTAAAACGTCTAACATGGGATGTCCAGCGGTTTGGCTTGGCTCACCATCGTCGTTAGATCGCATAATGTTTCCAATGATCATAGCTGTACAATGATGATTGGCATTGGGATGTTCTTTTTTTATAGCTTTTAAAAAATCCTTGGCCTCTTGTTCATCTTGCGTTCTATGAAGATAGGTAATGAATTTGCTTTTTTTAATTTCTATTGTATTTATACAGTCATTTTGAATTCTTGGCATAGTTGTATTGTAACAAAAAATTGCTGTATTCTACAAGTTTAGTAACAAAGAAACCATTCTAGTGTTGGTGTCTAGAATGGTTCCTTTTTGTTTATTATTTTTAGGAGAGAGATATGAATATTGGTTTATTTCTATATTCATTGCCTTATCTTTAAGGCACTTATAGAATATCATTCTATGTTGTCATAATTTTCTTATAACTTTGGTAAATGTTGTGAAATCAGATTGAATTATGTGAAATTGTCAAAATATGCATCTTTTCTAAAAAAACCTCTATTTATTTCGTATAAGAGATAGGGTGATTAAATATATGAACAAAATGAAAGATAAAACAATGAAAGAATTTCTAGAAAACAATGCCTATTTTGTCGATTTCTTTAATGCCTACTTCTTTGATGGAGAAAGAGTTCTTAAACCAGAGAATTGTGAAGAACTCGATTCTGAGATGAATGATGCGAATATGGATCTAGAAAAGCATGTGGATGTGATTCGTAAGTACAATGATGGAAATCTTTATAGTGCATTCATTATTGAAAATCAAAGCTATGTGGATGCTTCGATGGTTGTAAGAGCGGCAGCATATGAGTATGTAGCGTATGATCGAATGTTAAAGAAGTTAAAGAAGAATAGAATTAAAGAAAAACTACCCATGGTGCATATCCTAGTATTTTATACAGGAGAAAGGCCTTGGAATGCAGCAAATAAGCTTTCCCAGCTTGTAGAGGTGGATGAAAGGTTTGAATCCTATTTCCATGACTACAAAATGAATCTGATTGAAATCACAGGAAATACTTCATATAATTTTAATGAAGAAGACGTGCATAATCTATTTTACATATGTCGAAGTATTTATGATCAGTCTATTTATGAAGAAAAGAGTAATAGCTTTGGACTTGTAAAGAGCAGTGTGTTAAAAGTCGTCAAGACATTAACGGATGTAGAATGGTTGGATTTAAAAGAATTAGAGGAAAAGGAGGAAATTGAAATGTGTGAGGCTGAAAAGAGATGGCTTGAAGTAAAGTCAAAGGAATGGGAAGCTGAAGGAATAAAAAAAGGAATTGAACAAGGACTTGAACAAGGCAGCGAGAATAATCGTAAAGAAATGTATAGAACGATGGTAGACAAAGGTTTCAGTGTTTCAAGTATTGCATCCATCTTCTCAGTAAGTGAAGAATCAATTCGAAAACTATTGATGGAAGCATAAAGGTATGGACATGTAGGTGTCCATATTTTTTATAGTTGACAAAGTGAACAAATGAATATAAAGTATACAAAGTTAACTAAACGGAGGTGCTTTATGAATACATTCAAGAAAATATATTGTCGGAGCTTTCAGAAATGTTTTAAACTCGTGATTCCGGTTTTGCCCTATCGAACTCCAGAAATATTAAAGAGTACATCTTTAATTTCTCATGTTTGTATGGATAACCATATATCTAAAGTGATGGTAATTACTGATTTTACCGTGCATCAATTGGGAATATTAAATCGTATGTGTGAACACTTAGATCATCATTCTATTTCATATGTAATTTATGATAAGACGGTCGCAAATCCTACAAGTGATAATGTAGAAGAAGCAAAAAACTTATATTTATCTTCGAATTGTCAGGCTTTAATTGGTTTTGGTGGAGGATCCAGCATGGATTGTGCTAAGGCCGTTGGTGCTAGACTTGCTCGTCCAAGCAGACCATTATCTAAGATGGAGGGAATTTTAAAGATTTGGAAGAAACTACCACTACTTATTTGTGTACCTACCACAGCTGGAACAGGAAGTGAAACTACTCTTGCGGCTGTCATTGTAGATTCAAAAACACGTCATAAATATGCGATCAATGATTTTAATTTGATTCCTGATTATGCCGTTTTAGATCCTAAGCCTACATTATCTTTGCCTCCATTTATTACGGCATGTACTGGTATGGATGTATTAACCCATGCGATTGAGGCTTATATTGGCAATTCGACCACAAAGAAGACTCGTGAATATGCGTTAAAGGCAACAAAACTAATTTTTGAGAATATATATAAGGTGTATGAAGATGGAAATGATTTAGAAGCTAGAAGCAATATGCTCGATGCTGCCTACTATGCAGGACATGCCTTTACAGTATCCTATGTAGGATATGTGCATGCGATTGCTCATTCATTAGGTGGTAAATATAATATTGCGCATGGACTAGCTAATGCAACATTACTTGATGTTGTGTTGAAACAATATGGAGACAGTGTGCATAAGAAACTCTATGAAATGGCTTTGTATTGTGGTATCTGTAATGCGAAGGATTCTTATAAGGTTGGTGCTGAGCGTTTTATAGAACAAATCACTTTAATGAAAAAGTATTTTGGCATCTCATCTACATTTAGTGAATTAAAGAAATCGGATATACACGAATTGGCAGTGTATGCAGATCATGAAGCCAATCCATTATATCCAGTTCCAGTTTTGTGGGATGTAAAAGAGTTAGAAAAAGTGTATGATTTAGTAGTGGAGGATTGAGTATGGATTCAATCGTTTTAAAACAAAGAGCGTTTTATAATCAACATAAAACACTAGATATTCGTTTTAGAATAAATGCCTTAAAAACTTTAAAAAAGGCAATTTTAGCTTATGAAGACAGAATTAATGAAGCTATTAAAATGGATGTCGGAAAATCAAATTTTGAGTCTTATATGTGTGAAGTTGGGTTAGCTTTAAGCGAATTAACTTACATGGAAAAACATGTTCATAAATTTTCAAAAGAAAAAACAGTTTATACGCCATTATCTCAATTTTTATCACGTAGCTTTGAAAAGCCAAGTCCTTATGGTGTGGTGTTAGTCATTAGTCCTTGGAATTATCCTTTTTTACTTTCTATTGACCCATTGATTGATGCACTTGCAGCTGGAAATACGGTAGTATTAAAACCTAGTGAATTTAGTCCATACACATCACAAGCGATCAAAGATATGATTGATGAATATTTCGAACCAGAATATGTAGCTTGTGTACTTGGAGATAGTGAAGTGAGTTCTAAATTACTGGATTCAAAGTTTGACTACATTTTCTATACAGGGTCAAAACGTGTAGGAAAAATTGTGATGAATAAAGCTAGCCAATATTTAACACCTGTCACTCTAGAATTGGGAGGAAAGAGTCCTTGTATCGTTGATAAGGATGTTGATGTTAAATTAGCGGCACGACGAATCGTTTTTGGAAAATATTTGAATTGCGGACAAACTTGTGTGGCACCAGACTACATGTTAGTACATGAATCGATAAAGGATAGATTTATCGAATGTGTGATATCCGAAATTAAGCGTCAATATGCGAACTTAGATGATTATGGTCATATTATTAATGAAAAGCACTATAAGAGGATTTTAGGGTTGATTGATATGGATAAGGTTGTTTATGGTGGAAAACATCATAATCTACAAATTGAACCAACGGTAGTGGATCGTGTGGATTTTTCAGATCCAATTATGCAGGAAGAGATATTTGGCCCCGTTATGCCAATATTAACATATTCAAATTTAGATGTAGTTATAGATAAAATCAATTCCATGCCTTCTCCTTTAGCTTTATATATTTTCACAAATAATAAACAAGTATCAAAGAAAGTAACGAGTGAAGTTTCATTTGGTGGAGGTTGCATCAATGATGTGGTGATTCATTTAGCTACAAGCAATATGGGCTTTGGTGGTGTTGGTGAAAGTGGTATGGGTTCATACCATGGAAAGCGTGGTTTTGATACGTTTAGTCATACAAAGAGTATTGTGGATAAAAAAAGAATCATTGATTTACCTATGCGTTATCAGCCTTATACAAAATTGAATGAGAAATTGATTCGCTTTTTCTTAAGATAATCTTTATAATGAATGTATGGAAAAAAAAGAAAAATTTGAGTATGACATCGATTTAGGTGCCATCATGGACTATGTAGAAAACCGTTTTATGTTAGTAATAAAAGATGAGGATTGGACACAGGAGGAAATTGAAATGTTGAATAGTGGTATTGATCTTCATTTTTGTTACACAAATGATATTGCGATATTTGTGCTTGAGGGTGGAGATATTGACAATAGTGACTTTTATTTCAATGTTCAAGAATGTGATTGGAAAGATCATTTGTTTGCGAGTGACTGCTTAGATGTCGATATTATTTTACTAAATAAGGCAAATGAGATTTGTTTTAAAAAGTCAAAAACTTTGACAAAAGAACAAAGTCAAATTATTAAGGATTGTCTAAAACAACAAAATGAGGTATCCTTTATGCCAAGTGAATATGATGTGAATGTGCAAGGAATCCAGAGTGCATATGAACCATATGAGCTAGTGCGTTTTGAAAAATGTGCAATAAAACTATAAGGAGAATGATGATGAAGGCTGTTATTAGTGTAATTGGAAAAGACAAAGTAGGAATTTTGGCTATGATTGCTAATGAATGTGCAAACTACAATTTAAATGTATTGGATGTAACACAAACAATTGTAGATTCGATGTTTACCATGACTATGATGGTGGCAATTGATGAAATGAGTATTCCATTAAATGAATTTGCAGAAAGAATGGAGAACTTAGGAAAAGAAAAGAACTTAGTAATTCGTTGTATGCATCAGGATATTTTCAATTCTATGCACAAAATTTAATGAGGTGTTCCTATGCAGACAAATGAAATTTTAGAAACAATAAAGATGATTGACGAAGAATATTTGGATATTCGTACAATCACAATGGGTATTAGTTTATTGGATTGTATGGATCCAGACATTCATGTTTCATGTCAAAAGGTTGAAGAAAAGATTTGCCGCTTAGCTAAAGACTTAGTAAAAGTAGGGAATGATTTCAGTAAGACTTATGGTATTCCAGTTGTTAATAAGAGAATTAGTGTAACACCAATTGCGATGTTAGTGGCTTGTTCTGGTGGAAATCCAGTTGAATATGCATTAACTTTAGAGCGTTGTGCTCAAAAGTTAGGTGTAGATTTTATTGGTGGATATTCTGCGCTAGTACAAAAAGGATATGCGGCAGGAGACAATGCGTTGATTGAATCAATTCCTGAAGCCTTGGCGAAAACACAACATGTTTGTGCAAGTGTTAATGTAGGTAGTACAAAAGCTGGAATCAATATGGATGCCGTTGCACAAATGGGCCGTATTGTGAAGTGTTGCGCGGAATATACAAAGGATGATAATTGCTTGGGTGCTGCAAAATTAGTTGTATTCTGTAATGCACCTGAAGATAATCCATTTATGGCAGGAGCTTTCCATGGAGTAGGAGAAGCTGATTGTGTAATCAACGTTGGTGTATCCGGACCTGGTGTTGTGCGTGCTGTATTAAGTAAAGCCGATAAATCATTGCGTATGGATCAGATTGCAGATTTAATCAAACGTACAGCCTTTAAGATTACGCGTATGGGACAATTAGTTGGAACTGTTGCGAGTGAAAAACTAGGTGTTCCATTTGGAATTGTGGACTTGTCTTTGGCACCAACACCAGCTATTGGTGATAGTGTTGCCTACATTTTAGAAGAAATGGGATTGGAAACATGTGGCGCTTATGGAACAACTGCATGTCTTGCAATGTTGAATGATGCCGTTAAAAAAGGTGGCGTTATGGCAACAAGCAATGTTGGTGGCCTATCTGGTGCTTTCATTCCTGTAAGTGAAGATGCAGGTATGATTCATGCGGCAAGAACAGGTGCATTAAAATTAGAAAAACTTGAAGCAATGACAGCTGTATGTAGTGTTGGATTGGATATGATCGTAATTCCAGGAGAAACAAGTGCAAGTGTTATTTCAGGAATTATTGCGGATGAAGCGGCAATCGGTATGGTTAACACAAAAACGACAGCCGTACGTGTGATTCCTGCCATTGGAAAAGATGTTGGTGATGAATTAGATTTTGGTGGTTTATTAGGTGCAGGTCCTGTTATGCCAATTTCTCAAATTTCAAATGACGTTATGATTAATCGTGGCGGAAGAATTCCAGCTCCTTTACAAGCGTTAAAGAACTAATCATTTAGGAAGCTTTTGCTTCCTTTTTTTATATTGCTTTTTCTTTGGTTAGATTATAGAATATATATGATTTAAAAAAGCTTTAATTAAAATGTTAATTTAAGATTCGGTTATATTTTAGAGAGGAAAATAGAATGACAATTGAAGAATGTTATATAAAAATGGGTGCTAATTATCAAGATGTTATTAAACGTTTACCAAGTGTTAGTATGATTGAGAAATTTGCACTAAAATTTAGAGAAGATATGAGTTTTCAAGAACTTGAAAAAGCTTTAAATGATAAACAAGTGGAAATAGCTTTTCGTGCAGCTCATACATTGAAAGGGGTATGCATGAATTTAGGCTTTGATCATTTGTATAAACCAAGTTTTGAAATCACAGAAAGTTTACGTGCAGGAAACTTGGAATTGGCTTTACAACAATTTGACGCAGTCAAAGAGCAATATACTAAAACAATTGATGCTTTAAATGAATTTGCAGCATAGATCTCGAAAGAGGTCTTTTTTCATGTTGAATGAGCACCTCGATATTCACGCTTTAAAAATTTAAAGGCACATTCTATTACCGAAAAATGATTTTTTTTCAAAAAGTGGGAATAGGAAATGCGTTATGCAATTTATTGTTAGAAAGAAATATTTAGATGAGTAGATGGTTACAAGAAGAATGATAATTTATTATTTGTAAATAAATGTAAAATAATTTCATTTTTATCTTGCAAGTTTTCAGAAAATGAATATAATAATTTACATAAACAAAGAAGAGAAGAAGTACAAAAGTAATTTTTCTAAAGAGAGATAACGGAAGGTGCAAGTTATTGAAAAATTTTTTGGAACGTGTCTTGGAGTTATTTGGTCGAAGGCTTGAGGCTAAATCGTGAATTCGCGTTAAGAATGAGGTGTCATCTGTATAGGCAGATGGAATTTTGGTGGTACCGCGTTTATTACGTCCAATATATATTTGGGCGTTTTTTTATTGGAAAGGGTGTGTGTGAATGGAAAGTGATCGACGATATGAAATAATTTTTGATTTACACACGAAGAAAGGTAGGAATAAAACATGAAAAAAATTATTAAATTCGGTATGGCGGCATTAACCGCATTAACAATGGCAGGATGTTCAAGTGAATCAGAGGATGTAAAAACAATTACTGTGGGGATTTCTCCAGATTATGCTCCTTATGAATCTGAAAATAAAAAGGGAGATATCGTAGGATTTGATCCAGATATGATGAAGTGTTTTGAAGAATATTTAAGTGACGAAGAAGGTGTTACTTACAAGTTAGAAATGAAGAAGATGGATTTTGATAATATCATTACTCAGCTTCAAGGAGATCAAATTGATGTAGGTATTTCTGGATTTACATATGATTCAAAACGTAAAGTGGAATGGTCAGATCCATATTTAGGATCAAGTCAGGTGGCTGTTGTTCCTAAAGATTCAGATATTGCATCGACTGCTGATTTGGAAGGTAAATCTTTAGTTGCTCAAACGGGAGCTACAGGTGAGACGGCTGCAAAAGAAGTTAAGGATGCTAAAGTAACTGGATTAAAGAATGTGCAAGACATTATGAATGCATTAAGCGCAAATCAATATGATGCAGCGATTGTTGACTTGGGTGTAGCAAAAAACTATGTGAAGAGTGGCGAATTTAAAATGTTAGATGAATCTTTAATGGATGAACAAAACTATATTATTGCGAAAAAAGGAAATACAGATGTGATTGACAAGATGAATACATGTATTAAAAAATTCTTAGCGAGTGAGGATTATGCTAAGTTGTGCAAAAAATATGGTTTATCTCCATTAGAAACAAAGTAAAGGAAAAGTGAGGAAAGTGTATGTTTGTTGCGATTGATCAGGTATTTACATTAGAGAATATACTCTATTTGGCAAAGGGTGCGCTGTTGTCGGTTGCGATTGCAGCGCTTTCCCTTTTAATTGGTTTAGTCCTTGGAATTCTTGGAGCTAGTGGCAGAAGAAGTAAACATAAGGTGCCTAGAGCTATAGCGTTTGTGTATGTCACAATCATTCGTGGAACCCCATTGCTTCTACAGATTTTAATTATCTTCTCAGTTATTCCATCTATCTATACAGCTTTTACAGGTCATGTATTAAGAATCAATCCAATTGTGATTGGTATGATAGCTTTAAGTATTAATTCTGGCGCTTATCAAACTGAACTTTTGCGTTCAGGCATTAATGGAGTAGATAAAGGTCAATGGGAAGCTTGTGAAACATTAGGATTATCAAGTTGGAAGACAATGAAACTTGTCATTTTACCCCAAGCGTTTAAGCTTGTAGTACCACCATTGATCAGTGAATTTATTACTTTGATTAAAGATAGTTCTTTGATTAGTTGTATTGGAGCGGTTGAACTATTAAAAGGAGCTCAAGTTATTGGGGCTGAATATTATGATGTAATGTCGCCATATATGCTTGCGGCAATATTCTATTTGATTATGACATGTATTGTCTCTTGTATTGGAAATAAAGTGGAAAAGAGGTTGGCTGTAAGTGATTAGAGTAGAGAATGTTTCAAAACAATTTAATAAAACACGTGCCCTAAAAAATGTAAGCTTAGAAGTCAATAAGGGGGATATTATCTCGTTGATTGGCCCTAGTGGATCGGGTAAAAGTACATTATTGCGTTGTATTCATGGCTTAGAACATGTGGATACAGGTAAAATTTATATGGATGATGAATGGATGAATCCAAATGATGAAAAAAAATTTCGTGCGCAAAGAAATCGTATGGGATTTGTGTTTCAACATTTTAATTTATTTCCGAATATGTCGGTTTTACAAAATTGTAAATTAGCTCAAGTTGAAGTTTTAAATAAAACGAATGAGGAAGCAGAAAAAACAGCTTTAGAATATTTAGATAAAGTTGGGTTATTAGAAAAGAAAGATGCGTATCCAAATAATCTATCAGGTGGGCAAAAACAGCGTGTTGCGATTGCAAGAGCACTATGTATGAATCCAGATATTATGTTGTTTGATGAACCAACAAGTGCTTTGGATCCTGAAATGATCAAGGAAGTACTTGAAGTAATGAAAGATCTTGGTAAGCAAGGTATGACGATGGTTGTTGTTACACATGAAATGGGTTTTGCCAGAAAGGTGGGAACTCGAGTTGTCTTTTTGGATCAAGGAGAAATTGTAGAGGAAAACACAAGCGAAGAGTTTTTTGCGAGTCCTCAATCGGATCGTGCAAAAGATTTCTTGAGTAAGGTATTCTACGAATGAGATTGCCGGATTTTAAAGTCGAACAATGGATGAATGATTATGAAAATGATGCCATCTATAATATGACGGATACGTGTGTAAAAGCATTAACTTTACAGGAATTATTGGATTATGAGGATTTTGATTTTAATGAATTGACTTTGGATTATGGTAAAATCACTGGGGATGTGGAATTAAAAAAAGAAATCTTATTTTTATATGCGAGTGGAACGATTGACAATATCACAACGGCACAAGGTTGTCTGCAGGCCAATGAATTAGTGATGAATACATTGTTGGAAAAAGGGGATGAAGTGATTTGTGTTGTTCCTGGGTACCAGCAATTTGTAGATATTCCAAAATCAATTGGATGCAAGGTGCGCTTAATTGAGCTTGATGAATATGATTGGCAGGTTGGTGTAAAAAAGTTTAGAAAGATGCTGAATGCCTCAACAAAAATGATTATTTTAAATAATCCATCGAATCCAACGGGAACAGAATATTCTAATGAGTTTCTAAATGAATTGATTGAAGTATGCAAACCATATGGTACTTATATTCTTTGTGATGAGGTATATCGTGGTTTAAATCAAGAAGTCTCAATTAGTGATATATATGAAAATGGAATTTCAACATCGAGCTTAAGTAAAGTGTTTTCACTTGCTGGATTACGCATTGGCTGGATCAAAGCCAATGAGTATGTGATTCATCAAATCAATGTGAGAAGAGATTATTCTATGATTTCTACAGGTCCTTTAGTGGACAAATTGGGATGGATTGCTCTTAAACATAAGGATGAATTGATATTAAGGGCTAAGAAAATTATTTCATCTAATAAAAGTATTGTATGTGAATGGCTTAAAGAAAATCCTCGCTTTGAATGTGTATTGCCTAGTGGTGGAACGGTGTGTTTTTTAAAGTATTATTTTGATTTAAAGAGTGAGACATTTGCGGAATTATTATTGGCAGAAAAAGGCGTGTTTTTTGTGCCCGGATCATGTTTTGATAAAGAATATTATTTTCGTTTGGGATTAGCTCAAGATAGTAAGCAATTTAAGTCTGGTTTGGATGAACTTTCGAACTTTGTGGATGAACATTTGATTTCATGATAAAATGATTGGCATAAGGGGGAATACTTATGCGAATTCAATATTTGTTGTGTATAAGTCTATTGCTTTGTGGGTGTACAAAAGTAAGTGATCTTACGCATCAAAAGAGTAAGTCAACAGAAAAGGCGCCTGTAACAGTAAAAAAGACAAATAAAATTAAGGTAATTGATTGTAAAAATGATTCTTCTCAACAGGTTACTTTTGAAGCAAAAGGGGATAAGATTCAAAAGATGACACAAAAATTTACAATGAGTTTTTCGGATTTGGGTATAACGGACGATATGAATTCAGAACAGATTCAATCAAAAATCAACTCTTCATTAGATGATAAATACAATTCGATTGAAGGAGTACAAGCTTCAACACAACTAAAGGACAAACAGGTTGAAGTGACGTTGGAAATGGATTTTAAAACAGCCAATATAGATATGTTGATTGAAAATAATTTGTTGGATAAAGGGGAAGCCCAATCGGATTATGTAAGTTTAAAGAAAACGCAAAATGCTTTTAAAGAAGAGGGGTTTGCGTGTATAACAAAATAGCGGAATTTCCGCTATTTTCTAGTTTGAAAGGATGCGTTAAAAGATGCGTTATTATATTGCGGATACACATTTTTTCCATCGTTCATTAAATGAAAAGATGGATCAAAGAGGCTTTGACGATATTGATCAAATGAATGAATATATGATTGATCAGTGGAATAGTAAAGTGCGTAAAAATGATGAGGTTGTTGTGCTTGGTGATTTTTCATGGGGAAACGCAAAGGAAACAACAGAAATTCTAGATGAATTAAAGGGTAAGATTTATTTGATTCGCGGAAATCATGATCGTTTTTTAGATGATAAAAATTTTGATACTTCAAGATTTGTTTGGATCAAAGATTATGCGGAATTAAATGAGAATAAACGAAAGGTTGTATTATCTCATTATCCAATTGCTTGTTACAATGGGCAATATAGAAGGGATGAGTTTGGTAATCCTAAAACTTTTATGTTGCATGGACATATTCATGCAACACAGGATCAACAATTTTTGGATGCTTATCAAGATTATATTCATCAACAAAAACATCCAAGAATTTCAGATGGTCAAATGGAAAACGTGCCTTGTCAGCTTATTAATTGTTTTTGTATGTATAGCGATTATGTGCCGATGACATTGGATGAGTGGATTGAAATTGACAAGCAAAGAAGGAGTGGCCTATAATTGTTATATCAAATATAAGGAGATCATGTTATGCACAAATTGGATACAACGCCAGGTCATCTTCCTTACTATAAACAAATTAAGGAATTCTACAAAAAAGATATTCAAGAAGGAGTATTGGCTGTAGGAGATCGCGTTGATAGTGAAATGGAAATTCAAGAGATGTACGATGTTTCAAGAATTACGGCAAGACAAGCTATTCTTGAATTAGAACAGGAAGGTATGGTAAAGCGTGGCCGTGGCAAGGGTACGTTTGTGACATATAGACCTAAAATCAAAGAAGAATTGTCGCATATCCGTAGTTTTACAGATGAAATGACAGCTTTAGGAAGAACACCTGGAACGAAGTCTTTTCACATCACAAAAGAAATCCCGGATCAAGCTACAAGAGAATTGTTTGGATTGAACGAAGAAGTGATGTATTGTGTTCGAAGAGTGCGTACAGCAGATGATGTATTGCTGGTGTATTTTGTGTCGTATTTTCCGCTAAGTTTAAATATTCCCTTGAATATGGAAGAACAAACACAATCTATTTATGAAATGATTGGTGCACCTGCACGTATTGATGAGGAGTTTTCCGCAATCAATCCAAGTGAAGAAATATGTTTGGCATTAAAATTACGTAAAGATCAGCCTGTTTTAGCTCGTAAACGTGTTTCTTTTGATAAAGAAGGTCAGAAGATGGAGTATACAATGTGTTACTATCGTGGCGATTTATATAGTTACACAATTTCAACATCTCATAAATTATGATTTTAACAATAGACATTGGTGGAACCAATATTAAATATGGATTATGCGATGAGTCAGGGAATATCCAACATAAGGGAGAGTATCCGACTTTAGATACGGCTGATAAAATAGTACAATCTATTTGTGATTTACCATTTTTTTATGATGGAATTGCGATTAGTATGCCTGGAATATTGAATGAGGATCATTCAAAGACGTTTATTACAGGAAAACTTTCATTTTTATCAAATTATCCATTAAGGGATAGGCTGGAAGAAATCAAAAATTGCAAAGTTACAATTGAAAACGATGGCCGTTGTGCAACGTGGGCAGAACTTGGATATGGCAATCTTATGGATTCAAAAAATGCACTTGTTGTTGTGTTAGGTACATATATTGGAATGGGAATTGTAATTGATCATAAGGTGTATGAAGGATCGCATTTATTGGCTGGAGAGTATTCGGATGCGCATATGGATACAGAAAAGACTTTTAAGAATACGATGGCAGCATGCTTTGGAAAAGATGGCCTTGAAAAAGCAACGGGTTTAACGGGTAAAGAACTTTTTGATCATTTAGATGATGAAAGAGTATATGCAGGTTTTAACGAATATTGCCAAAATTTGGCTTGGATGTTAAACAATCTTCAGTTGCTATTAGATGTGGATACCATTTTGATTGGTGGAGGCATATCGGCACAGCCTAAACTCATTGCGTGTATCAAAGAAAATATGAAAGGCTTGACACAATGGTTTCCAACTTTAGAAAACCCTGATATTAAAGCATGTAAATTTAACAATGATGCCAATTTATTAGGTGCATTGTGTTACTACAAAAATAATACCGAGAATCATTAAATGTTCTCGGTATTTCTTACTATAGAGGGGGAAGGGCATGAAATCGTTAATTGGAGATAAGAAGTTTTATCGAATGGTTTTGATTGTATGTATTCCGATTGTGATACAGAATGGGTTTACGAATCTTGCCAGTTTATTAGACAACATTATGATTGGACAATTAGGAACACTATCCATGAGTGGTGTATCTATTTCAAATCAGTTATTTCAAGTATTTAATGTGAGTGTTTTTGGCGCAATGTCAGGGGCTGGAATATTTTTGGCACAATTTTATGGACGTGGAAACAGGGATGGTGTACACAATTGTTTCCGAATTAAAATGTTGCTTGGCATTTTAATTTCAATATTGGCCATATGCATTTTTAAAGTGTTGGGGCCTTCATTGATTTCTTTATATCTAAATGATGATCCGACAGATAGTTTGACAACATTGAGCTTTGGCAAGCAATATATGGATGTGATGTTGATTGGATTGATTCCATTTGCGATTACACAAGTGTTTTCTTCATCACTTAGAGAGACAGGGAATACAGTTTTGCCAATGAAGGCAAGTGTTATTGCGGTTATTGTTAACTTTTGCATCAACTATATTTTGATTTTTGGTCACTTTGGCTTTCCTAGACTTGGCGTTATTGGAGCAGCCATCGGTACGGTTGTTTCTAGAATTGTAGAAATGGGAATTAATGTAGCGGCAGGCTTAAATAACAATTATTTAAGGGATGCGATGCGTTTAGATAAGATATCGGGTGATATATTTAAGAATGTTGTTAAAAGAGGAATGCCTCTATTATGTAATGAAATATTGTGGTCGATATCCATTGCGCTTATTTCTCAATGTTATTCAACAAGAGGACTTTTTGCAGTTGCAGCCATTAATGTTACAACAACAGTAACCAATTTCTTTATGATTATTTGCTATGCAATGGGAAATTCGATTTCGATTATTGTTGGGCAAAGACTAGGTGCTGGTGAAATAGAGTATGCTAAAGATTGTGATTTGAAGATGGTATTTATGAATTTTATGATGTGTTTATGCATTGGTGTGGCATTGTTTTTATGTTCATCTTTTATTCCTCAAATCTATAATACGTCTATAGAAGTAAAGTCATTAGCAACATCTTTATTAAGAGTTTCGGCTTGTATGCTTCCAATCATTTCTTTGTACTATAGCAGTTACTTTACAATGCGTGCAGGAGGGAAAACATTACTCACTTTCTTCTTCGATAGTGGATATACATTTATATTTACATTTATGGTTGCGCTATGTTTAACTCGTTTTACGAATTTACCAATATTCAATGTGTACTTATTGGTGCAATGTGTGGATATTCCTAAGGCTGTATTAGGTATCACATTGGTTAAAAAAGGAATATGGGTACATAATATTGTCAATGAACTTTAGCCTTCTTTTTAGAAGGCTTTTTCTTTTAGAAGGCAAAAAAAAAGAAGTCCTTTCGGACTTTGTTTGAAAAATGGTGACGCGTACGGGATTCGAACCCGTGAGTGCATGCGTGAAAGGCATGTGAGTTAACCGTTTCTCCAACGCGCCATGTATATTAAACTTGTCTTCCTTGACAAGTGCTAGTAAATGATACTATAAGTTTATATTAATTGCAAGCAAAAAAATAAAAAAATCAAAAATATTTTTTGCATTTCTTAAATGAGTCAAAATAATAAGATGAAATTATTTGTTAACATAGTGATTATAAAGCTTTTTAATAAGCAATGATAATAACGATTTGTGTATATGATGGGCAGATATTATTAAAGTTACAGAGTGATTTTGTAGACAATAATACATACGAATTTGATAGGAATATAGTTATATTTTATACATGATAATAATATTTGAATCTGAATAAAAATAGTGATTATACAAATAATAGTTATAAATAAAAAAATTAAAAAAATAGTTGAAAGCGCTTGCAAACATGTGTTAGAATCCTGTCTTTGACAGCTAGAAAAGAAATAAAGTGGTCCAAAGCCCTAGTATAAAGGCTTTGAGCCACTTTTTTGCGTTGTTGCGGATTATAGTATTTTTTTCTTATCTTTTGTTTGATGTATGATGTTTCTCATTTTCTGTTTTTTTGTTATTTGGTAATCTGTTCTGAATCCAAACAATTTATGAAGGTCATCTGTAATATCTGTTCTTGTATAGGATGGGATGTATCCATATCCTTCTAATGCAATTGACGGCTAATTCGGTGCATCCCTAGCGGTCATACCGGTTTTGAATGACGCTTGAAGCGGTGCAACATGACGTACTACCGGTGTAATAGGACCTCCTTAATGCTATAGTTTGACTGTAGTGAAAGGAGGTCTTTTTGTATGCAGAAAAGCACTACAATTATTGGTGTTCTTGAAATGTTAGAAGATGGTTTCTCTTATAACGACATTCGTACAAGATATTCGATTGGGAACAGCACTATCACTGACATCAAGAAAAAGTTTAAGACAATGGATGTAACTCTTAAGCAACTTCATTCTATGACACCAAAAAGGGTTGAACAAATGTTCTATCCAAACGCACATCCTAGAAAGGAAGCTCCGTTACCGGATTTTGAGAAAGTCTATAAAAAGCTTACAGATAAAAATTCCAGGGCAAATTTGTATTTTATTTGGATTGATTATAAGAAATTATATCCAGATGGCTATCAATACACGCAATTTAAACATTACTTTAAACAATGGCTTGATGAGAATCATTTGGAAAACAATCTTAGAATGGCAATCAACAGAGTTCCTGGTGAAATTATGTATATAGACTGGGCTGGGGACACTTTGGATCTTGTATATACTGATGTGCCTGGTGAACTGCTCATTTTTTTACAACAACCTTAGGTGTGAGCAGTTACTGCTTCGTTATGGCGTTTCCAAATGAACAAACACCCAACTTTCTTCAGGGTACGATAGAAGCTTTAAACTTTTATGGAGGTGTTCCTAAAATTCTAAAGCCCGACAATACAAAGGCTGCTTCTATTAAAAACACAAAAGATGTATTGGTTTTAAACAAGGTCTATGAAGACTTGCAGGATTACTACAATACTGTGATCGTTCCAGCTCCACCATTAAAGCCGCGCGCAAAGTCTACGGTTGAAAACAATGTCAAATGGATAGAAACACATCTTTTGGAAAAATTAAAAGGACGTCGTTTTTCTAGCTTCTCAGAACTGAATGCAGAAATATCTATAATCATAGATGAGTTGAACAATCGAGAATTTTCTAAAGAAAAAGGAAACAGAAAAGAATTATTTGATAAATATGACAAGCCTGCTTTAAAGCCACTACCACATGAATCTTTAAAGTCATATACATATGTAATCAAAACCGTTCCTAATAATTATCATGTTGAATATGATAACCATTACTATTCTGTTCCCCATACTTATTATAAACAGGAAGTTACATTAAAAGCTTCATATTTCGATATTATTATCTGTGATTCTATGAACCATCTGATCTGTACGCATAAACGTGCTTATAAACCATTTCCAAAATATATAACAAAGGAAGAGCATATGCCTGAGAGCCATCGTTATTACTACCTGGAAAACAAAATGAATGCAGAATCATACAAAAGCTGGGCAAAGAGTTATGGTCCAAATGTTTATGAATTAATTTGTATGGTTATCGGCACATTCCGCTATGAAGAACAGTCTTATAAAAGCTGCAATGGAATCCTTCACTTGTGTAAAAACAATCCAAAAGTATTTTCGGATACAGCTGCCAAGACTTGTCTGGAATCTCATATCTATAACTATACACATTTTAAAAAGCAGCTTTACAATTTGATGAATCAAAAGAAAACAAACAGTTCTGGAACTCTTCCTGAACATAAGAATATTAGGGGTAAATCACATTATGAATAATACAGAAATAAAAGAAGAACAAATACTTTATATGGATCTATATGAGAAATTAAAATCCATGAAGTTTTCGGGCATGGCAGAAGAGCTTCGCATTCAACTGGAAAATCCGAATAGTGATTTAGAATCTTTTCAAAATCGCTTTGAAAAACTGGTCACAGCTGAATGGAATCTAAGATACAACAAGAAATTTGAACGTTATTTAAAAAAAGCTAAACTGAAAATACCTGGAGCAACATTTGATGAGAAGCTTTATGTTTCGGATAGACAACTGGATATACCAACAATCGAAAAACTTAATACTTGTACATGGATAGATGAAGGAAGAAATCTCGTAGTTACAGGAATGACAGGAACAGGAAAAACATATTACGTGAATGCCTTGGCAGTTGCAGCTTTAAAACAATTCAAAGAAGTAAGATATTATTCTGCTTCCAAACTCTTACTGGAACTCAGTGCTCATGAACAAGTGGATGATTCACTAAAATTTTTAGGTATCATGGAAAATATAGCGCAAGTAGACCTACTGATTATAGATGATTTTGGACTTATGAATCTTGATGTTGAAAAATGTAGACATCTATTTGAAATTCTTGACTCAAGGGAAGGAAGAAAATCAACAGTGTTGGTTTCTCAAATCCCAGTAAAAGAATGGTACGATTTATTTAAGGATTGTACATACGCTGACGCGTGTTTAGATCGAGTTCTATGTAAAGCATATCGTTTAGAATTTAAAGGTGAATCATTAAGAAATTAAATCAAAAAATTGATGCACCGGTTGACCGCTACAGATACACCGATGGTGCGCTACACGCGCACCATTTTCCCGTCATATGCACCTTCTAATAATGTAAGATTCATCTTTTTCATGGTGCCCACAATTTGGTCTGCTGTATATTTATATTCTAGTTTGTTTTCTAGAATTCGGAAGAATAATAAGGCCATGAAACAAATAAGGAAATGAG
>ENA-OQNN01000413-OQNN01000413.1-human-gut-metagenome-genome-assembly--contig:-NODE-413-length-45930-cov-34.152959_pt1 | contig 45930 bp, 29 predicted proteins | sample MGYA00242624_ERZ504870 | MGnify/ENA primary metagenome ERZ504870 (study PRJEB26092, sample SAMD00036379) | human gut metagenome | host: Homo sapiens | study: EMG produced TPA metagenomics assembly of... | reverse complement strand
ATGAAAAGGGTGATGTAAAAGTGTGTAGAGCATTAGATGAAATGTTTGAAGAATCAACAAACAAAGGAATCCAGATGGGTATCAAGCAAGGAATTGAACAAGGAATTGAACAAGGAATTGAACAAGGTGTTGAGCGTGGTGCAAAAAATACACAAATCAAAATAGCGATTAAAATGCTTGTAAGAAATAATCAAACGCTTGAAGAAATATCTGAGATTGTTGGATTAGATTTAGATGCATTAAGAGAACTAAAAAAGAATATTTGATGGAATGGATGTGTGATCACATCCATTCTTTACAGGTGATGTAAAAGTGTGTAGAGCATTCGATGAAAGCTTAATGGTGAGGGTACGAATATTCGTATCTTATTTTTTTAATTGAAATTTAGCACTCAATTGTTGACGGTGCTAAAAATTGTGATATACTAATAGCAGACAAGGAAAATGAGTGCTAGAAGGAGGCCTTCACAATGGAAATCACACAACGTCAAAAGATAATCTTTAAAACAATAGTTGAAGAGTTCACTCGTTGTGCAGAACCAGTTGGTTCGAAGACTTTGATGGAACTTTTAGATTTCCCGGTTTCATCTGCAACCATCCGTAATGAGATGGCGACACTTGAGAAGTTAGGGTTGTTAGAGAAGACACATACTTCGAGCGGCCGAATTCCGAGTCAAAAAGGCTACAGGTACTATGTTGAACATCTTATGGAAGCGGATTTGGATGTTTCTACAAAGAATGCTTTACAGCAAGTCTTTAGTGAAAGACATTATTCGTTAGAAGAAGTTGTTCAAAAAAGCTGTGACATTTTGTCACATATGACAAATTTAACGAGTGTTGTTCTAGGACCTGATAGCAGGCATCAGACTTTACAACATGTACAGTTGATTCCAATCAACAATCAAAGTGCTGTTGCGATCATTGTCACAGATCAAGGACATACAGAAAATAAAGTGTTCCAATTTGGTACAGATGTATCTATGCAGGATATTCAAAATTGTACAGATTTATTAAATGACCAATTAGTGGGAACGCCAATTGAAAATGTTGTTGATAAAATGAAAGAAATTGAACCGATGATGGCGGCAAAACTTGTTCGACATGAAGTTTTGTTTGAAGCGTTCGTTTCAGCCTTTATGCGATTTGCGACTGAAAAAGTTGCGGTTTCTGGACGAAGCAATATGTTGTATCAGCCAGAATTTAGTGACATTAACAAGTTGAAACAAATGATGCGTATATTGGAAAATGGAAATTTATTCCACCAATGGACGGATCAAGAGGGAAATGTAGCAATCCAGATTGGTGAAAGAAACGAGTTGTTACAAATTGGAGATTGTTCGGTATTAACAACAAAATTCCATTATAACAGCGATGAGGAAGGACAATTAATGGTTGTTGGTCCAAATCGAATGCAGTATTCCAAGGTCGTAGCCTTGATGGACTATATGTCAAATGTCATCGAAGACGTCTTTGGGACAGACAAAAATAAAGGAGGTGCCAACGATGAGCAAAGAAGAAAATAAAGAAGTAAAAGAAGAAGTTGTTGAAGAAGTAGCTGAAGAAACAGCTGAAGATGTAGTTGAAGAAAAGAAAGAACTTGATTCAGACGAAATCATTGAAGGTTTGAAGGCAGAACTTGACAAGGCAAAAAATGATGTAGCACGTGCTTATGCAGATACAGAAAACATGAAGAAACGTCTACAGAAAGATGCAGATACAGCTCGAAAATATCGCTTCCAACAGCCAGCAACGGAAATCTTGCCAATTCTAGATTCAATGGAAATGGCTTTGAAAGTACAAACCGAGGATGAAGTGATTAAGAATTATGTCAAAGGCTTTGAGATGATTCATAAACAATTGAAAGGTGTGCTGGAAAAAGAAGGCGTACAGGAAATAGATGTAGCTGATAAACCATTTGATCACAATACAATGCAGGCTTTAATGCAAGAGAAAAAAGAAGGCGTTGAAAGTGGAATGGTTATTGAAGTATTACAAAAAGGATATATGTTGAAGGATCGTATTTTACGACCTGCATTAGTAAAAGTAAGCGAATAGGGAGGTAATTATCATGAGTAAAATTATTGGTATTGACTTAGGTACAACAAATAGCTGTGTTGCGGTTATGGAAGGTAAAGATTGTAAAGTAATTCCTAACCCAGAAGGAAATCGTACAACACCAAGTGTTGTTGCGTTCAAAGATGGAGAACGTATTATTGGTGATGCTGCAAAACGTCAGGCAGTCACAAATAAAAACACAATTAGTTCAATTAAGCGTTTGATGGGAACAAATGAAAAAGTAGAAGCAGAAGGAAAATCATATACACCACAAGAAATTAGTGCAATGATCCTTCAATACTTGAAATCATATGCAGAAGATTACTTAGGAGAAAAAGTAACAAAGGCTGTTATCACAGTTCCTGCATACTTCAATGATGCACAACGTCAAGCAACTAAAGATGCTGGTAAAATTGCTGGATTAGAAGTAGAACGTATTATCAACGAACCAACAGCTGCAGCATTGGCTTATGGTATTGATAAAACAGATAAAGAAGAAAAAGTATTGATCTATGACTTAGGTGGAGGTACTTTTGATGTTAGTATCCTTGATTTAGCAGATGGAACATTCGAAGTATTGTCAACAAATGGAGACACTCACTTAGGTGGAGATGACTTTGATAACGTATTAGTAAACTGGATGGTTGATACATTCAAGAAAGATAACGCAATTGACTTGTCACAAGACCCAATGGCAATGCAACGTCTAAAAGAAGCTGCTGAAAAAGCGAAAAAAGATTTAAGTGGTGTAATGCAGACACAAATTAGCTTACCATTTATCTCAGCCGGTCCTGCTGGTCCATTGCACTTTGATGCAACATTAACACGTGCAAAATTTGATGATATGACTAAACATTTAGTAGAACGTACATTGATTCCAATTGAAAACGCATTAAGAGATGCTAAATTGTCTAAATCTGATATTGACGAAGTATTATTAGTTGGTGGATCTACTCGTATTCCAGCTGTTCAAGAAGCAGTACGTAAAGCATTAGGAAAAGATCCTAACCACTCAGTAAACCCAGATGAAGCTGTAGCTATGGGTGCTGCAATCCAAGGTGGAGTTATCTCTGGTGATGTAAATGACGTATTATTACTAGATGTTACACCATTATCATTAGGTATTGAAACTATGGGTGGAGTTATGACAGTATTAATTCCTCGTAACACTACAATTCCAACAAGTAAATCACAGATTTTCTCAACAGCTGCTGATAACCAACCTGCTGTAGATATCCGTGTATTACAAGGTGAACGTCCAATGGCTAACGACAACAAAGAATTAGGTAACTTCCAATTAAATGGAATCGCACCAGCTCGTCGTGGTGTTCCTCAAATCGAAGTTAAGTTTGATATTGATGCCAACGGTATTGTACATGTAAGTGCTACAGATAAGGGTACTGGTAAAGAACAACACATCACAATTCAAAACTCTAGTGGATTGAGTGATGAAGAAATCGATCGTATGGTTCGTGAAGCTGAAGATAACAAGGCTGAAGATGAAAAACGTAAAGAGGAAATTGATTTACGTAACAAAGCTGAAGGTTTCATTGCACAAATCGATGGAATGTTAGAAGACAATAAAGATAAGATTGATCCAAAACAAGCTGAAGAAACTAAGAAATTGCGTGATGATCTACAAAAATCTTTAGATGAAAATAACATGGAAGAAGTAAAATCTAAGTTAGACATGCTTGAAAAAGCTGCAATGCAAGCAGGACAAGCAATGTACAACCAACCAAATGGTGATGCAGCTTCACAATCAACACAAACTCATTCAGGTGATGATGTAGTTGACGGTGAATTCACTGAGAAGTAAAATAAATAAGCAACATTTGAAGTTCTAGCCACGCTAGAACTTCTTCGTATCGTATGGAGGGATTCACATGGCAGAAAAACGTGACTATTATGAAGTGCTTGGTGTCAGTAAAAGTGCGACACCAGATGAAATTAAAAAGGCCTATCGAAAATTGGCCATGAAATATCACCCCGATCGAAATCATGAACCTGGAGCTGAAGATAAGTTCAAGGAAATCAATGAAGCTTATGAAGTATTAAGTGATGAGAAAAAGCGTGCTACCTATGATCAATTTGGTCATGCGGGCATGGATGGAGCCTTTGGACAAGGTGGTGGATTCTCTGGTGGATTCACAGACTTTGGAGATTTAGGAGACATCTTCGGTTCGTTCTTTGGTGGAGGATTTGGCGGTGGAGGATCTCGCCGTTCAAGCAATCAACCTCGACAAGGACAAGACCGTTATATGCAGATGCGCATTGATTTCATGGATTCAATTTTTGGCAAAACAGAAACGATTTCATTGGATGTCGATGAAACATGTAAACACTGTAATGGATCTGGAGCTGAAAGCCCAAGTGATGTGCAGACATGTCCTACATGCCATGGTTCTGGATATGTTATGTCTCAACAAAGAACACCTTTTGGTGTGATTCAGCAACAAAGTGTATGTCCGGATTGTCATGGTACAGGTAAAAAAGTTACACGCGCATGCTCACATTGTCATGGCAAAGGATATGAGCATCGTCGTGTAAAATTGGATATTAAAATTCCAGCAGGAATTCAATCTGGTCAACAGATTCGTATTCCACAAAAAGGCGAAAGAGGATCAAACGGAGGACCTAATGGAGATTTATATATCGAAATTATGGTTACACCACATCCAACTTTCAAACGCGAAGACAATAATATCTTCATCAAAGTTCCAATTAGTTCAATTGATGCAACGATTGGTTGTACAATTCAAGTTCCAACCGTGTATGGTGATGTTGAATTGAAAATTCCTGAAGGAACACAACCAAACACTAAATTCCGTCTAAAAGGAAAAGGTGTAAAATCACGTTCAGGAGAAGGGGATGAATTTGTAGAAGTTCAGGTTGAAATTCCACGTAAAGTATCTCGAAGAGAAAGAGAGTTATACGAAGAATTAAAATCTGGGCAAGCTGAATCTCCTTTTGAAAGATTCAAAAGAGCGTTTAAGTAAATGAAAAGAGCAGTTTATTTCTGCTCTTTCTTTTTTTTCATCTTGTCTGAATCTAAGAAAAACATTGTGAATGTAGCTCTTGAAAGAAGTACATTTTCATCATTGAAGATAAATACTTCATAAACTCCGGTTGTTCTTCCACTTGAAATTTCTTGTGCAATCCCAATCAATTTGCCACCACGACCAGGCTTAATATAATTGATTGTACCTGTAAGTGTAACGCTATCTCTTCCTGTCGCAAAGCTTGCAGCTCCTGCGACTGTATCTGCCAAAGAGAATAGGGCTCCACCATGGACAAAGCCATGTATATTTAGAATTTGTTCATCAATAATCATTTCTACTTTCGCAAAACCATGTCGTACTTCTGTAACGCGCATATCATTACTTTGAAGAAATTGACTCGAACTATTTAAACGATCCATTAACGCGTGCATATTTTCTTCCATAAACTACCTCCAACAATGCTTTTATTATAGCATGAAATGATGCTATAATGCTTAATGTACTTATAAAGGAGACAGATTATGGATTCAAATAATATATTATTTAAAGTTATTGTGGGTGTAGTATTAGTTGGATATATGGCATTCATTTTTTATCAAAGCTTAAAAGGTGGAATTGCCTACAAAAAAGAATTTGAAAACTTTAAAAATTCACATAAACATTACGAAACAATGGTAGATGGTGGATATTGGGTATGGGTCATGGTTGCGATGGCTGTTGTGGCATTTGTTTTAATGTTTATGGCACCAAAATTAGCTTCCAATGGACAAACCTATTATTACTATTTAGCGTATGGATGTATTGGATTGGTATTCTTAGGATTGTCTATTGATTCATATACACATCGTCGTATTTATTTTACAGAAGATGGCTTCTTTTTTGAAGATACATATTATCGCTATCGTATGCTTGCAAATTTTGAATTTAAAAATGGTGTCATTACACATAATTGCACAGTGTTAATGAGTAATCGTGATAAAATTGTTGTTACTAAGAAAATTGGTGAAAAGCTACAGGAAAAACAAAAAGCATTTAAAAAAGCAAAGAAAGAGCGTCATAAATAATGTTGTTTTTATCCGATTTAGATGGAACTTTAATGGATTCAAATGGAACTATTACAGAAGAAGACGTGAATTCAATATATCAATGGACACAAAAACATTCATTTGGATTTGTGACAGGAAGAGATCATGCTTTTTGTATGGAACTTGCTTCTAAATATCAATTGTCATGTGAATATATGATTACAGATAATGGGGCAAACGCCTATTATAAAGATCAGAATGTGTATTCTTCTTTAATTGATTTAGATGATGGAATACAAATGTGTAAAGAGATCCTAAAATATAATTTGGATTTATTTTATACAGACGAAGTAGGAAATCGCTATTATCCTGTTTCATCTTATGGAAAAGAAAGACTTCATAGTTTTGAAAAGAAACAACCGAGTTTAGGACGATTTTCAAATATAGATATATTGGAATATTTAAATTCACGAGATTTAGGGTTAGCTAAGTTAAGTATGTATGTTGAAAATGACTTAGATTTGTTATTGAATCAATTTAGAGACTTGTTTAAAAACTATGAAGTAATGGCTACTTCAAAAGATTATATTGAGATTACGAAAAAAGGTACAAACAAATGGGAAGCCTTTTGTCATTTACCTGTCGAAGATGCGATTTTTATTGGAGACGGAGAAAATGACTTATGCATATTAAAAAACTTAAAGAATACATATGTCATGGATCATGCACCTGAGAGTTTGAAGGTATATGGCGTGTGTATAAAGAGTGTAGCTCAAGCTATAGATATAGAAAGTAGGAAAGAAAATGTCTAGAAAAAGAAAAAAAGGAGCAAAGGCAACAGCTGCTTCAATGGTAATGGATACTTTGAAAAAAAGAGGGGCAGTAGATGAAAAAAGTGCGGTAGATGTGAGTGCGTTTAAAAATTTGCCTTATGCTACTTCAACAATTAGTTATACAATTTCGAATCTAATAGAAGAAGGTGTTGTTGGTAAAACAAATGATGAAAGATTCTATTATGATGATTTAGGATTTAAAGCTTTAGAAACAAAATTTGTACGTGGATATTCAATGATTTTTATTGTACCTATTGTTATCGCAATCCTTGTATATGTTCTACAAAAAGTGTTATAAAAAAGTGTCGCAGTAATGCGACATTTTCTGTAAGGAAGGAGATTTGAATGGAGAAGCCAAAATCATTTGCGTATATTATCTTCTGTTTAACGATTTGTCTAGCCTTTGCGATTGGCAGTAATTACTTGATTAATACGACTACGCAATCGAATATGATATATAATTCGACGGAGCCACGTAAGATAGGAGCTACTTATATGACCTACAACAATACGTTTTATTCCGTAATCAATGAGGAAATTTCTAGAATCTTAAAGGAACATGGGGATCAGCTCATCGCTTTGGATTCAGCTATGAGTTTAAAGAAACAAAAGGAACAAATTCACTATTTGATTGAACAACAAGTCGATGCCATAGTAATCGCGCCTGTTGATTATGAGGGGTTAGAAGATTCATTAAAAGAAGCATACAGAAATCGTATTCCTGTGATTGTAGTGGATACGGAAGTAAAACATAATAAGAACGTTACTTATAGTATTGTCAGTGATAACTATGATGCGGGTGTTCAATGTGCAAAGGATATGATGCGCAAGCTTGATCATGCTAATATTGTTCTTTTACAACATTCCACGACTCGCTCAGGCTACTTACGTATTAAAGGATTTGAGGATACCATTCAATCCAATGAGAACTATAAAGTGGTCAAGCGTATGGAGTGTGATGGACAATTAGAGGTGGCCATGCCCAAAATGGAATCTTTTATTGAGGAAGGAATCGAATTTGATGTTGTAATGTGTTTGAATGATCCAAGCGCAATGGGGGCAATGGCTGCACTTTCATCAAATAATATGTTGAAAGATAAATATGTTTATGGCATCGATGGAACGCCTGAGGCAAAAGAAATGGTTGCAGAAGGTAAAATGGCTGCAACTGTGGCACAATCGCCAAAGACGTTTGGAAAAAAGGCTGGGGAGGTAATTTATAAGTTGTTTTCGCAAGAAACAATTAAGAATAAAAATGAAATGAGTCCTGTGCAAATCATCACAAAAGAGAATGTTCAAGATTATTCTACGGAGGGCTGGCAATGATACAAGATATTAAAAAATATAATGTATGGCTTGTCTATGTCTGTATGTGGGTTTTTAGCTTTTTTACTGTGTGGTACACCGCAATTGTGATGTATTATACGTTGGTACATGTGACAAAAAGTGGCTATGCATCCGATTTTATAAAAAATATATCTACACTTTCCAATGTTCCAATGCGTTCTTTTTATATCTCTATATTTATGTTTATTGCGTTATTTTGTTTTGTGTCCATTCGTCCAAAACTCAAATTTTTTTATCATCACCAAATGATTCCTATCTTTATTGAGTTAGGATTCAGTTTGATTTTGATGAAGAATATCTCCTTTAGTGCAACATGTATCTTATTTATCGTCATTGCCGATTGTTTGATGTATGTAGATAAACCTTTTGATCGTTCAATTTGCATCATACTTGTCTTTTTGGCATATATGTTTTCAAATTATGGATATTTATCCAATTATATTCCTATGATTTCATTCCAGGAATATTTGTCTGTATATAATTCAAGAACACAAGGCTTATTGATGGGTATTGAGGTTACTTTAACCAATTTAAATATTGTATTATTTATTGCCTATATATTCTTGTATTTACAAAAGCAGATGAATGAAACACAAAAGTTCGCTTCATTAAATGCTGAATTGAAACGCTTGAATATTCAACTAAAGGGTTATGCGAATTTGCGTGAAAAAATGGGTGAAACCAAAGAAAGAAACCGTCTTGCCCGTGAAATTCATGATACATTAGGGCATACTTTAACGGGATTAAGTGTTGGTCTTGAGGCTTGTCAGGTGATGATTGATAGGGATGTCAATGTCACAAAAGCACAATTGGGTATTTTGCAAGAGAGCGCAAAACGAGGCTTAACAGATGTCAGACGTTCAGTGGATAAGTTGAAGCCAGATGCGTTAGAACGCTATTCTTTAAAAGAAGCTTTAGATATGATGATCATGGATTATCAGAAATTGACGGATGTAACGATTCTTTATTTGTGCCATTTGCCTTTGGTGAATTTAAATGCAGATGAAGAAGAAATCGTGTATCGTGTAGTTCAAGAAGGAATGACCAATTCTGTAAGGCATGGTCATGCCACAAAAATTTATGTTTCGATTGCGCAAGCCGATAATAATTTGATTATAATTATTGAAGATAATGGTCAAGGATGTAAGGATGTAAATCCGGGCTTTGGTATTCATCATTTGACGGAACGTATTAATTTATTACAGGGACGAATTCGTTATTATGGCGATAAGGGATTTGAGTTAATTGTAGAAATACCAATGAGAAGAGGAGAGAATAATGGTTAAAATTATGATTGCGGATGATCAGCAGCTCATTCGAGAAAGCTTAAAGATCATCTTAGATTCGGATCCAAGTTTTGAAGTTGTAAAAGTGGTTGGTAGTGGGCAAGAAGTATTAGATTCATTAAAAACAGAAAGTGTAGATATTATCTTGATGGATGTGCGTATGCCAAATATGAGTGGCGTGGATTGTACGCGAATTGTGAAGAAAGAATATCCAAATATAAAAGTTATAATATTAACAACATTTGATGATGACGAATATATTTATGATGCTTTAAAATATGGCGCAAGCGGTTATCTTTTAAAGGGTTGTTCCTTAGAAGAATTGAGTTCAGCTATTCATAGTGTATTATCTGGGGGAGCTTGTTTTAATCCGAATGTGGCAGGAAAAGTTGCACAGTTCTTTTCGCAAATGGCAAACTCGAATTCGGAATTTAGTTTTGAGCATGAGGAAGATTTTGACTTGAGTGATACAGAATGTAAAATCATTGCACAAATTGGGCATGGCTATTCGAATAAAGAAATTGCTCAAAAACTTGGATTTAGTGAGGGTACGATTCGCAACTATTTAAGTGTGATTTTGGACAAATTGGATTTAAGAGATCGCACACAATTGGCTATTTGGTATTTGTCTAGGGGAAATAAATAATGGTGAGAAAAAGATTAAGAACTTTTTTGATAGCCATATTGGTGTGCTGTTTGGCAGCTACATTTTATTATACACAAAAACCCATTGTTTTAACGATAGGTGTATTTGCGGGTAGTAACTGGAATGTGCCAAGTCCATACAGTGGCAAAATTATTGATGATGTGATTGAACGATTTGAGAAAGCACATCCCAATGTGCAAGTGGAATATGTGAGTGGAATCTTAAAAGAGGATTATTCAGATTGGGTTTCAAAGGAAGCTTTAGATGGAAAACTTCCCGATGTGTTTATGGTGTTGAGTGATGATCTTTCTACATATGCTAAGGTGGGAATGTTAGAACCATTAGATACGTTTATGCAGACGGATGCAGACTTTAATAAAAATCGCTATTTTTCAACAACATTAAATGCAGGAAATATATATGATCATCAATATGCACTTCCATATGAAAGTTCACCAACTTTGATGTTTGTGAATAAAACGTTATTAGAAGAAAATGGGATTGCGATTCCAAATGTGGATTGGACGTGGGATGATTTTTATTCAATTTGTGAAAAATTGACTGTGGATACGGATGGTGATGGAGAAATCGATCAATTTGGAGAGTATGGCTATACTTGGCGAAATGCCCTAAGTTCGAATGGACAGGCGTTGTATGATGAAGAAAGTATGAAGTGTACTTTACAGAAACAGGATGTGTATTCAGCTATTGAATTTGTGCGTCAATTAAATCGTTTAAATCGAAATCAGAATGTGACAAGTGAATTGTTTGATAAAGGCAAGGTTGCCTTTTGTCCAATGATGTTTAGTGAATATAGAACATATAAACCGAATCCTTGGAGCGTTAAAAAATATTCAAGTTTTGAATGGGATTGTCTTCCAATGCCTGCAGGACCTAGTGGCAATAATGTATCGCAAATGGATAGTTTACTTTGTGGAATCAGTAAAATGTCTTCTAAGAAAAAAATGGCTTGGGAATTTTTGAAGTTACTTTGTTATGATGAGACAACGCAAGAGAGTTTGTTTAAATATTCGCAGGGTGTCTCCGTGTTGAAGAATGTGTCGACATCCAAAAATGTGACTAAGTATATTCAAGAGGATGCGCCATTGGATTCAAATTATAACTTAGAATTTTTTGATGATATGATGGAACAAGCAATCACAATAAAAAAGCTGGATGGCTATGATCAATTGTATTCGATGGCAGATAGTGAAATTCGAAGAGTCATTGATACAAATGAGGATATTGAGTTGGCAATGCAAAATTTGAATGATGAATTAAATATATTATTGGAGAAACAATAACAAAACAAATAACGATCTATTTAATAAATAGATCCCTAGATTCTTTTAGCAATCAAAAGGATTTCAGTAATGGTTATAAGCTGAAATCTTTTTTTGCATAAAATAGCTGTATTGGTTTTCAAATATCTTTTATGATGAATTTCTTTTTGGAATCAATAACATTCGATTACGTATATGAATGCTTAAACCATGATTTTAAAGCAGTGTCTAGTGATAGCTTTGCAGTAAATCTCTTTGAAATTAGAAAATTTGGTTAGTTTTCATGTGTCAAAAATGGTTGGAAATCTCAAATTTATTGCTAAAAAGTGCAAAAAGTCCATTAAAAAATATAAACGGAAACGTTTACAATTATGATAAAGTAAAAGCATAAATCATGATTTAATAAGTATCGCTCGCATTTTTTAGAGCCGCAGTAGGTCAACAAAAGACTGATAAGTATGATTTTTAGAGTTTTTTTAAGTAAACAATTGGATAAGGGCATTAACATTTTTTAAATTTCGCGCATTGTATTTAAAAAATGCTATTTGTTGACCCTGATTTCAAATAATTACTGAAATGTGCTTTACATATGCAAAATCCGTCTATTTTTGGTTTAGCGTACCTAAAATATTTGTATTAGTCTTGAACGCTTTGTTGTCAGCTTCCTACTGAAACTTGATTCAAGTTTAGGAGAAGAATAGATGAAAAAAAGCCAGAAAGCCTTATTAGCTTCGATGGTTACATTAAGCCAGGGCGTAACAGCTATGGCAGCACCGGTTCGTGTGTCGGCAAACACACAGCCAATCCAGTCAAAAAATACGACTGTAAAGAAAGAAACTACAAATGTTGCGAAAAGTGGCTATACATTTGTGAGTGCGCCAGCAAGCGAACCTGTTGTAGAAAATAATATTGTCACTGTTACACATGTAAATGGTGAAAAAACTCGAATTACGTTTTTAGAAAATAATTTATTCCGTTTAGATATGGAACCAGATGGAAAGGATGAAGACTTTAAAGAGTACGCTACTCCTAATAATCCTGAACATACAGGCCGTATCGTTCAACAAAATGATGCTTCAAGTGAATATTCGAAACCGACTCCAACAATTAAGAATGAAGTTGGTGTATACACAATCTCCGTTCAAGATGGTGTATCATTAGAGGTTTCTAAAGAAGATTCTACAATGACATTAAAACGTGCTGATGGAAGCATTGTTTGGCAAGAAGCAAAACCAGTGCAATATAAAAAAGGTAGCACAGTACAAACTTTTGTGAAAAATGCCGGAGAAAACTTCTTTGGTGGTGGTACTCAAAATGGTCGTTTTATTCACACAGGCGAATCAATTAATATCAAAAATGAAAACAACTGGGTAAGTGGTGGTGTTGCCAGTCCAAATCCATTCTATTGGTCAACAAATGGATATGGTGTTGTTCGTAATACATTTAAACAAGGTGTTTATGATTTTGGTAAAACAAACAACAATGAAGTAGAGGCAACTCATTCTGAAAAACGTTTAGATGCTTATTATTTTGTAGGGGATACACCAGTAAGTGTTTTACAAGGATATTTTAAATTAACAGGAAATCCAGCTTTATTCCCTGAAGAAGCCTTCTATTTAGGTCACTTAAACTGTTATAACCGTGATGAATGGATCGAAGGTGGAAATACACCATTAGAAACTGTGAATGATAAAGTGAAATATACAGAAAAAAATAATGGTGGACAAATTAAACAAGGTGGCATTCTAGAATCATTAAACGGAACGAACGAAACAGATTATAAATTTTCAGCTCGTGCTGTAATCGATCAATACGAAAAATATGATATGCAGTTAGGTTGGTTCTTACCGAATGATGGATATGGTTGTGGATATGGCACAGACGATGCAAATTTAGATAACAACATTCAAAACCTAAAGAACTTTACAGACTATGCGAATTCGAAAGGTGTTGGTACAGGTCTATGGACACAATCTTCATTAACACCAGATCCAAATCAGCCAGTTCATTTACAACGTGATTTTGAAAAAGAAGTTTACAACGGTGGAATTCGTACATTAAAAACAGACGTTGCATGGGTTGGCTCTGGATATGACTTCGGTTTACATGGAATCAATAAAGCTTATAACATTATTTCTAAAGCAGAAACTAAGAATAGACCAACAATCGTTACTCTTGATGGTTGGGCAGGAACACAAAGATATGGTGGTATCTGGACAGGTGACCAGACAGGTGGAAACTGGGAATATATTCGTTTCCAAATCCCAACATATATTGGGCAGAGTTTGAGTGGTAACCCTAACGTTTCAAGTGACGTTGATGGAATTTTCGGTGGTAGTTCATTGATCACAACACGTGATATCCAATGGAAAACATTTACAACAATGTTATTAGATATGGATGGTTGGGGAAGTTATCCTAAAAAACCATATGTATTTGGTGATGATACATCATCAATTAACCGTATGTATTTAAAACTTAGATCTCAATTGATGCCATACATTTATTCAACTGCATATACTTCTTCAAACTTAGGAGAAGGCAGTGAAAAAGGTAAACCGCAAGTTCGTGCAATGTTCTTGGAATTCCCTGAAGACGCGAATACATATAGTAAGAATATGCAATACCAGTTCATGTTTGGTAAAGATTTCTTAGTTGCTCCAGTATATCAAAATACAGCTGCAGATAAAGATGGAAATGATATTAGAAATGGTATCTATTTGCCAGATTCAAATCAAGTTTGGATTGATTACTTTACTGGAAAACAATATCGTGGTGGAACTACATTAAATAATTTTGATGCTCCAGTATGGAAATTACCATTATTTGTAAAGAATGGTGCCATCATTCCTATGTTTGAAGCGCACAATAATGCAGCGACTAAAACGGAAACAAATAAAGGTGGAATTGATAAAACAAAACGGTTAGTTGAATTCTACCCAGATAAAGAATCAGAATATACTCAATATGAAGATGAAGGAAACACAGTTGATAACTCAAATCTTGAAGAAGTAAATTATGGTTCAAATGTGACAACTCATTTCACAAGTTCTGTAAAAGATGGCAAAGCCGTATTAAAAGCAGAAGCAAGTCAAGGTAGCTACAATGGATATGATGCAAATAAAGAAACTACATTTATTGTAAATGTAAGTAAGAAACCAACAGCGTTAACTGGAAAAGTTGGAAATGCGAATGTTGAGTTAAAAGAAGTTAAATCTCAAGAAGAATTTGATAAAGCCACAGGCAATGTATACTTCTACAATAAAGCGCCTAACTTAAACAAATTTGCGACAGAGGGTTCAGAATTTGAAAAGACTGAAATCAAAACAACTCCTAAATTGTATGTAAAATTCGAAAAGACAAATGTAAGCTCAAATGGAATCGAATTAACAGTAGATGGATTTGTGAATGATGGAAATTTAGATAAAGATGAATTAAATGAAAATCTTCAAACTCCTGCTAACTTTAAAGCAGACGAAGAAAATATTACTCCAACAACAATTCCTTTGAAATGGGATGCAGTTAGTGATGCGACTGAATATGAAGTAGAAACAGATGGAATGATTCAATCTGGAATTACAGAAACAAGTTATACGCATACAGATCTTGAATACCACTCTAAACATACGTATCGTGTGCGTTCAAGAAATAAAGATGGATATTCAAAATGGAGTGATCCAATCGAAGTGGAATCTGCACTAGATCCATATCGTAATGTGCCAAAAGATATTAAAGTATCTTGGGATTATGGTGATGCATGGGGTAAATTGAGTAACATTTTAGACTTTGATTATGGTACATTCTTCCACTCAACAAATTCAGTGACAGAAGATCAAGGATTGATCTATGATTTGAAGAAAGTTTACGATTTAGAGCGTATTGACTATACTCCTCGTAATGACAATAAGGGGAATGGTACTGTACAGAGAATGGATGTTTATACATCTATTGATGGTGTAAACTGGACATTATCATATGATTCAAGTAAACAAAAATCAGATTGGACATACTCTAAAGATATGTCAGATTTAGATACTAAGACTATCGATATGACAGGAACATCAGCTCGTTATATCAAATATGTTGTTAAGAAGTCAAAAGGTGGATTCTTCTCAGCTGCAGAACTTCAACCATATATCGTAGATGGAAGTGAAGGATACGTTATTGGAGATACTAACAATGATGGTGTTATCGATGAAAATGATGCTACACAAATTGAAAACTATGTAGGTCTAGAAGATGGCGATCCAACTTGGGATCAGGTAAAACGTTCAGATTACAATAAGAACGGTTACTATGATGCACAAGATATTGCGCAAACAATGATTCACTTAGATGGTGGAGTGAAAAAACAGTCTAAAGATCCTCAAGGTTCTTTGATTACATCATTAGATAAGACTGATTATGCTGCAGGTGAAACAGTTACATTAACTATTTCAGGTGTAGACATGAAGAATGTTTACTCTATTGGTGGAAAAATTGGTTATAACTCAGATGATTTAACTTTCAAAGGTACATCAGCTACTTTAGCTACGGCTAATATGAGAGAATATAAATTTGATCGTATAGCTTATAAGAAATCTGAAAACAATGCTGCAGTTAATAGAAATATAAATTTCACATATACAAATAGTGGAAGTAAAAAATCTATTTCAGGTACAAAAGATGTTGTAACAGTAACATTTACTGCAAAACGCGATATTTCTTTAACACCAGACTATTTCAATGCTTCTGAATACATGTTTGTAAGTAACAACTTGAATGCAATTAATCCAACTGTTGCTAGTGAAGATATTAAAACTCCAGATGTTACAGTTTCACAAATCAAAGTACAGAGTGTACAAGGTCAAGATGAAAGTGTATTACAATCTGGAATGGGTGTAGATAAGTTGATTGATGGTAAATGGGGTGCAGATGCAAACCGTTTCGAATTCAAATGGGGAAATAATGGAGATGAAGTTTCTGCAAGAGTTCCTTATTGGGTATTATTCAACTTTGATGGACAAAAAACAATCACAGACATGACTATTCGTGTTCGTGTAGATGGCACAAATATTAATACAGGCGCATTAAAAGACTTTGAATTGTATGCAGTTAATGGTGAAGAAGAAACAAAACTTGGAGTCTACTCTATTACAGCCGTAGATTCTAAACAAGGTTTCAATATTCATTTTGATGCACCAGTACAAGCAGAAAAAATTAAATTAAATGCATTGAATAGTCAAGGTGAACTTAACTACAAATTAAATATTGATGAGGTAGAATTCTATCAAAATAAAGCGACTTATGCAGAAGATATTGTATTTGATGAAAACAATGCTTCTACAATAGGTGTAGGTCAATTAAAAGCATTTAAAGCTACAGTACTTCCAGAAAATGTAACAAATGGATTGTATTCTGTTGAAAGTGATAAACCAGAAGTTGTTTCAGTTATTCGTACAGTCGATGGTGATCACTACAACTATACTTTACATGCGAAAAAACAAGGAAAAGCTGTATTGACAATTACTTCAAATAGTACAAATAAAGAAGGTAAAAAGATTACGAAGACATTCGAAATCAATGTAGTAGCTGGTCAAGTTATTGTGGATGACTTGAAAGCACAATTAGATAAAGCGAATGAAGCTTTAGAAAATAAACACCTATATACAGCAGCTTCTTTAGATACTTTAAAAGCAGCAGTAGAAGATGCAAATGCCGTATTAAATGATAAAGATGCAACACAAACAGAAGTGAATGCACAAACAATCAACTTGTTCAAAGTAATCCAAGCTCTAGAATATAAAGGTTCAAATGAAGGACAACCGGATTGTGAAACTGAAATCACAATTGATCCTGAAAAAGTAACAGCAACTTCTGAAGCACAAGAAGACCCTGTTAAACAAGCATTTGATGGGGATACATCAACGATTTGGCACTCAAATTACAATGGACAACACACACTTCCACAAGGTGTAACAATGGATTTAGGTGCAGAGTATGACGTTCAACAATTGAATTATCTTCCTCGTCCAGGTAGTGGCAATGGCGATATCACAAAATACATGGTTGAAACAAGTTTAGATGGAGAAAATTTCAAGACGGTTGTCGTTGGAACATTTGAACACGATGGAAGTATGTTAGTGGATAAAGGTGAATTCAAGAAAGTTAAATTTGATACAACCAAAGCTCGTTATGTTCGTTTTACAGCATTAGAGTCTTTAGGAGATCAAGTAAATACTTATGCTTCAGCTGCTGAAATTAAATTGTTTGGAACATTGCATAAAGAAGCAATTCCTGCAACAAGTATTACATTAGATAAAACTGAAGTAACATTAAACGTTAATGAAACAGCTCAAGTGAAGGCAACTCTTTCTCCGACTGAAACAACAGATGTTGTCACTTGGTCAAGTGAAGATGAGTCTATTGCGAAAGTAGATGCAACTGGAAAGATTACAGCTGTTGCGAATGGAACAGTAAATATCATTGCGAAAGCAAATGATAATGTACAAGCTACAGTTACAGTTACGGTAAATGCTCCAGGTCAAGCTCAACTACAAAAATTGATCGATGAAGCAAACGAAGTGAAATATGAAAATGCAGTTCTTCAAGATGCGTTGACAAAAGCTATCGCAAAGGCAACAGAAGCGTTAAATGGTGACGAAGAAGCCTTGAAAATGGCTTACTATGAGCTTGCTGCTGAAATGTCAGAATTAGAACTTATTCAAAATAATCTTGATGAATTGAATGGATTTGTTCAAATGGATGATTCTTTATATGTAAAAGATGAAGCATTTACACTTTTCAAAAACAAGGTCGAAATTGCGAAGAATTTAATGGCGGACCCAATCAATCAAAAAGAATTATTGAAACCTCAAATCAAAGACTTAAATGATACTTATAAGTTATTAACTAAGTTGAATAGAGAAAAATTGAGTGCTGCAATTGAATTGGCAGAACGAGTAAGAACTGAAGATTGTGTAGATAATGATGAGTTGAATGCATTTAAAGCTGCTTTAGAAGCTGCAAAAGCTGCTGATCCAGCAAATAATGAAGAAATCGATACTCTAGTAAATGCATTATTAGACGCACAGGCAAATCTAAAATACAAGCAAAATGGTTTAACTACACAAGACCAAAAAGATTCTATCCAATACGCATTGGATATCTTAAAAGGATTGAAGTTAGAAGATTACAGTAAAGAAGATCAAGAAATTATCAAAGCTGCAATCGCAAAAGGTGAAGAAGCATTGGCTAATCCAGAATTGGATCGTGATGACGCTAACAAAGTAATCAAACAACTTGTTAAAGCATTGGCTGTAAAACCTAAGAAAGATATTGATGTACCAACTACTCCAGATAAACCTGGAACAGGTAGTGGATCAGAAACTAAGCCAGGAACAGGCAGTGGAACAACTACAAAACCAGGAACAGGTAGTGGAACAACAACTACTAAACCTGGCTCAGGTTCTACAACAATTGTAAATCCTAGCAAAGGGCAATCTGGCGCAAATACAGGTGTTGAAAATAAAGCTGGTTTATTTGGATCATTAGGTGTTGGAGCTGTTTCTCTTGCAGGTATCGCAACGATTCTTTATCGCAAACGCGAAAATGGAAAAGGCTTAAAAAAAGTAAAAGTAAGAAGTAAGAAGTAATCAGTAATATATTCTCCTGTTTTGGGAGAATATATTCTTTAAAGTAAGGTGTTGTATATGAAGTGTATTAAAAAAATAATTGTTTTACTTATGGCTTTTGTGATGGTTACAGGATGTCAAACAAATCCAGAATCATCAAAACCAGGAACAATCAAAGAAATTAACATTGATAAGATGGTGGAAAAATTTGATAACGAGGATACATTTGTAGTGATGATTACACAAACAGATTGTGGTTATTGTAAAGATTTTCATGAATTATTGGATAACTGGCTACCTACCCATAACCTAACTATCTATGAAGTTAACTTAGATCATGAAGAGAATGCGACTCCTAATGATAATTTGGCAAGAATACGTCCTTATTTCTCAAATTTTAAATATACACCTTCCGTATATTATGTAAAAGGAGGTGAATTTGTTTCTGATTTAAATCCTCAAGTACAAACAATTACTGAATCTATGCTGAATCAATGGATTAGACAAAACAACATTTTATAACATCAAAGGCATAGCAACGGCTATGCCTTTTTGGAGGTATTAAGTGATTAAAAAATATAAAAGATTATTATGTGTGTTTTTAGCACTCATTATGATGTGTATGACACCTTATCGTGTATATGCCGAATCAGAGAACACAGTGGATGTCTATCCATATATTGAAAAGGCGGTCAATAAACTCGATAAACTTGATTCTTTTAAATACACAGTAGCCAATGTATATGGAGATGGTGAAGAGTTGCGTTGTACAATTTACAATGGTGAAACTGCTAATCAATATATAGAAGTGATTAATAATTATCCTGTGGATGATGGTAGTGGAGAGACTTGTTTTAAATATATAAAGCATGACAGTAACAAGTGGGCTTATGTGATTAGTGAAGAAAACTTTAAAAAGAATTTGGATTCAATTCCATTTGAAAATTGGACAACAACACATCAGGACGAATATGGAAACGCAGTGGACATTCCGAGTTTAGGCAAATCTGGTTATCGTGCGATGATACTATATCAGTTGGTTGATGAAGAAAAATATTTTGCGAATTTAACAAATGAGTATGTAAAAGAACATAAGGATGAAATAGGCGAGGTTGATGCTTGGACAAAAAGTTTTAATAAAGAAGCTAAAAAGTTTCGAAAAGCTTGTAAAAAGGGTGTCATTACAAAAACAAAAAAGGGAAAATTATATACCGTATTGATGAAGTCAGGAAATCAAACAGTTAATTTTTCGTTTAATGTAGACAAAAAGGGAAGATTGACTTCTTATGCAGTGAATAATGTTGTAAATTATGAATTCTATAGTTTTAAATAGATTTACACAAAAAATGTCAAAAAGCACAAAAGGTTCATTAAAAAATGCAAATACGATAATATCCATATAGTTTAAAATATAGAGGTGAAAGCGCTTACGATAGAGAAATTGCTTTTTGTTGGAAGGAGGTTAAATGACTATTATTCAAGGTAATTTTTTGATTTTATAAAGGAGAGAAATAGAGAATGAAAAAAATATTAAGTTTAGCAGTTTGTACTGCATTAGTTGCGAACATAGCTCCACTTCATATTAAAGCAAATGAATCCGGTGGAGATGTTCAGGTTTCTGAAAATGGTAACAGAATTACTATTGGGAATGGGTATATTAAACGTGTTTTTGAAAATAATAATGGAAAATGGAAGACAGTTTCTATTGACAACAAAAGAATTGATGAGCAATTTAAACCGGCGGAGGGGTCAGAAGATTTTGTCATTAATTTAGTGAATGGTAAAAAGACTGAAGAACAAAAACCTGTGGTTACACCTCCAACTCAAGCTTTAGATCGTACGACATGGCAAGCGACTCTAAAAAATAAAGATGGAGTTGAATTTAGTCATCCAGAATATTTGTTTGATGGTGATAAAAACACATATGTAGATGAGTATCAAAAAGCTGGTTTTCCAATTTCTTTAGAAATTGATTTAGGATCTAAACAAGAAGTATCTTCTTTCTCGTTCTTGAAAAGACCTGGATTTGGTGATCAAGCTTATGGTTTTAATGGAACGCTAGGAAAATATAAAGTATATATCAGTGATGATCAAACCAATTGGAATGAAGTAGCAAACGGAGAATTTACAAAAGAAGACTATAATTTACATCAAGAAGGGAATCTTTATAATGTTGGTGATGTAGTTTATGCAAATTTAAATGCGACATACAAAACTCAATATGTAAAACTTGAAGCTTTAAGTGATGCACTTGGATCTACAGAAGAGTTTACGGGTGCAGAATTTAATCTATATAGCGATAAAACAAGTGCAGGTATTCCACAAAAAGAAGTTTCTTTAGCAGGTTCAAATGTTACTTTTAAAGGTAAGTCTACCGATAAGCTTACGGATGGAAATTTAAATTTTGCGGTGAGTGGAAATGTAAATGATGAAATCGTATTTGACCTTGGTTCAGTGCAAACAATCGGTTCATTTGCTTATCAGAAACGTCCAGGTTTTCATGATGCAAATTATGGATTAAATGGAACAATGGGAAAATATGAACTTTATGTAAGCGATAATGGTACAGATTGGACTCCAGCTGGAAAAGGTGAATTTGTAAGAGATGATTACAACTTACATTCAGTTGTATTAAGTGAAAATACACAAACGAGTGACGGAAAATATAATGTCGGAGATACTTTACACAATGTAGGTGATTTGGTATATGGTAATTTTAATTCTGTATATACAACTCGATTTGTAAAAATCGTACCGAAATCGGATTGCATGGGTGGTACAAATGAGTTTCAAGCAACAGAAATTAAATTGTATTCAGATCAAAAATTTGAATCTAAGAAAGATGATACGGATACAGACATTCGTTCGAGTGAATTGACCGTATCTGAAAATGGTATTACGACAAAAAATAATGAAGTTCGTGTTTCATTTGACACATATGAAAAAGATGGTGTTAATTGGGATATCGATATGGTTACGGTAATGGAAAATGATAAGCACTATATGAATTCTTATCTTGAAATTACAGTAGATAAACCAGAGGAAGCTAAAATCGATTATATCGACTTCGATAATTTCGTAATTCCTGAAGGAACAAGTGGTGTTTGGAGTATTCCTGAAGAAAACAAAATTTCTTCCATGTGGATTGGAAAACATGAATTGATGTTAGGACAACCAATCTATGCGGATGGATTGTTCTTCGGTTCTGAATTCCCTGCCCAGGATACAGATGTAAATGATCAGAATGCAATGCAGATTCGTTATTATTCTGGAAAATCAATTGCGAAAATGGCAAGTGATGGACAGAATGTTACTAACGAAGGAAAAACATATCGTACATGGAACAATGTTGTTGGTGCAGCACAAGGAACGCCTACTGATGTAGTTCAAACGGATTTCTTTAACTATATTGAAGATATCGCGACACCATCAGACTTTAGAAAACAATACAACTCTTGGTATGATAACATGATGAATATCAATGATGAAAGTATTGAAAAATCATTCCTTGGTGCAGAAAAAGGATTGGCTGAAAATGGCGTTGAACCTCTTGATAGCTATGTAGTTGATGATGGATGGAACAACTACAACAATGATATTGGAGGAGTAAATGCTCCTGGAGAATCTGGAACTACAAAAAACCAGACTGGTTTCTGGGAATTCAATAGTAAGTTTCCAAATGAATTGTATACATCAACAGAATTAACAGATAAATTCCAATCTTCATTTGGTGTTTGGGTAGGACCTCAAGGTGGATATAACTTCTTTGGTGGTTTTGCGAAATACTTAGAAGCTATGGGAACGGCAGAAATGCAAAGTAACAGTGCGTTAGGAAATGTAATTTGTACAGGTTCAAGAACGTATTTGAAGAACTTCGAAGATCGTTTCATTGATTATCAAACAAGATTTAATATTGATTACTGGAAATGGGATGGCTTTGCATCAAGACCATGTAACAATCCAAATCACAATCACATGACAGGTGGCGACCATGACATGTATTACACAAGTGATATGTGGGAAGCTTGGACAGATGTGATTGAACATGCTCGTGCAGCAAGAGCACAAGAAGGTAAAGGATTATGGATCAATGCGACATGTTATGTGAATTTGAGTCCATGGTTATTACAATGGGTAAACACAGTTTGGGTACAAGACTCTGGTGATACTGGAGAAGCTGGTGCTTCAGGTGAAAGACATCAACGTAAGATTTATTACCGAGACAATGTTTATTACAATTTATATAAGAAAAATCAAATTCAGTTCCCACTAAAGAATATTTATAACCACGATCCAATTTATGGTGTATCGGATGCAAGTAAAGCAACAACAGAAGTGTTCCGTGAGTATTTATTAGATAATGCGATGCGTGGAACGGCATTCTGGGAATTGTATTATTCACCAAGCTTGTTTGATGAAGAAAAATGGGAAGTAACAGCAGATGTATTGGATTTTGCAGAAACAAACCACAATGTGTTGAAGAATGCAAAATTATTTGTACAAGAAGGTAAAAACCCATCTAACGGTGTTTATGGATATTCTGCATGGAATAACAAAAAGGGATTTGTATCTTTTGTAAACCCAACTGCAACTAAACAAACATATGAATTGACATTAGATAATATTGTGGGTGTTCCAACTTCAATGAAGGGATTGAAAGAATATTCAATTTATCCTTACGCAGCTGGAACTACAGGAAAAACAGTTTCTTATGGGGATACATTAAAAGTAACGCTTGAACCAAATTCTTCTGTGATTTATCAATATGGAAATACAGATAGTAAAGCACCAGAATTTGTATCTGCTAAGATTACAAAGAAAGATACTGTAGAAGTTCGTTTCAACGAAAGAGTATCTGATGATATCAAGTTTAAGGTAAATGGAAAATCAGCAGAAGCTGTATTACAAGATGATTATCGTACATTTGAAGTTAAGGCAAGTGACTTAAGTGATGCTGCTAACTTAAGTATTAGTGGTATCAAAGATGTTTATGGTAATGAGGCATCTGCAGTTGAAGTAGAGGCTAGAACAGCAAAAGAAATTGCGAAAGTAGCTTCAAAAGAAGATGTAAAAGGTGATGTCTCTGAAAGTAAATCAGATAGTAAAACACTTCTAAACTTAAAGAACAAAGCTTATACAATTACTGAAAATGGAATCAAAGGCGATGATGATTTCAGTGTATCAATGACTGTTGACACTAAATCAAGCAATACTGTTTTATTAAAACAAGATGATGATTTCCAATTATCTATTGATGCAGATGGATATGTAGTATTCAATGTTAAGGGACAACAGGTAACTAGTAAAGAAAATGTCACTACAGTAGTGGAACATGCGAGTGGTAAATTCAATACTAACGAATACAAAGAGTCAGTAACACAAACTACAACAATTGGTAAAGTGAATGATGGTAAATTGCATGTGGTACACGCAGTTCGTGAACCAAATGGAATGTTGAAACTATATGTAGATGGAAGATTAGCAACATCAGCATATGACAAGAAAAACCATGGTGCCGATTTAAGTGGTGCTCCTGTTGTTCTTGGAAGTACAAAATTCACAGGATTTGTGGGTGATGTTGTTGTTAGAAATAGTGCATTATATTATGATGATGCACAAAAAGCAGCGGACCACCTAGGAATTAATGCAACAAGTAAAAAACTTTCTAAGAAAGGTTGGGATGCTGAAGCATGTTCACAACAAACAGATGAAGTAGGAACTGGTGGCGATGGATCTGCAAAAGATGTTCTTGATAACAAGTTAAATACATATTGGCATTCTAACTATAGTGGACAAGATCATTGTGGTGGAACTCATACATTAACAGTTAGTTTCGGAAAAGAAATCACATTTGATAGCCTAGAATATGTTGCTAGACAAGGTGCAGGTAATGGTACTTGGACAAGCGCAACCGTATATGGAATTGATAAGTCTGGTAATGAAACGAAGATTGCAGAAGTTTCGGATATGAAGCTTACAAACAATAAATATGAATTTGCATTTGATCAATCACAAACATTTAAAGCTGTACGCTTTGAAGTACAAGGAAGTGGTGGATTTGCGAGTGCTGCAGAAATCAATGCGACTGTAAAAGTTCAGCAACAAGATACAGAAAAAGTATTAGATTTACAAAATAAGGCACAAGAATTATTGAATAGTGTAAATTCAGAAGATTACACAAAAGATTCTTATAAGAAATTCGTTAAAGCAGTAGATGCTATCATGGATATGAGTGCATTCACTTCTGAAGAAGAAGTGGCAGCATTAGATGCAAAATTAAGGGATGCATATAACAATTTAAAAGCCGAAAGTCCATCAACAGTAAATAAAGATGCGCTTACTCAAGCTTTACAAAAATATGCTGAATACAAAGAAGCAGAATATACAGCAGAAAGCTGGAAGGCATTTGCCCAAGCTTATGCTGGTGCTAGAGAAGTGAATGATAATGCAAATGCTACACAAGAAGCAGTAGATGCAGCGGTAGAGAAATTGAATGTAGCAGCTAAAAAGCTTGTAAAAGCAGAAAAACCAGTTGATCCAGAAAAACCTGGCAAACCAGAAAATCCTGACAAGCCAAACAAACCAGAAACTGCGGAAAAACCAAGTAAACCGGAAAAACCGGCTAAACCTGAAAAAGTAACGACTGGATTGCAAACAAATACCGGAATCTTAATGGTAGCAGGAACACTTGCACTAGCTGGATTTGGTGTATTAGTCGCTTTAGCAAGAAGAAAAAGATATTAAAATATCCTAAAAAAAATTAAAGCACAATAGATTGGGCGAATTTGCTCTTTAAGGGTTTAAAAAGCGGTATATACTCCAAAATAGTTTATAGCTGATATCGGGCTCGGACAATATTGTTCGGGTCCTTTTTTGTGATTGGAAAGATTCAGTAAAAAATGACATTTGTCATCTAAAAGTGGTGACATATGGAAATTGAAAAGGTTTTCATACGGGTTATAATGAATGTGTATTCTATGTGATGCTCATGTTCAAAAGTCGCATAAATGTGTGAAATTATGTGTAATAACACTTGAAAACGCTGACATATTTATTATAAAATGTGAGTATAAGAAAACGCGGAGGAAAAAATAATGAAATATGTAGTTATGGTAAGCCATGGCGAATTCGCCCCTGGATTACACAGTGCCGTTAAAATGATGACGGGAGATCGTGAAGATGTATTGTCTACAAGCTTAAAGGACGGAATGAGCGCAGACGAATTTGCATCTAACTTTGCTGAATTGGTTAAAGATTTCAAAGCAGATGACCAGGTCATTTTATTAGCTGATATTTTGAGTGGATCTCCATTCACAAATGCATTGAATGTATTGGATCAAAAAGGATTGCTTCAAAATACTTTAGTAATTGCTGGTATGAATATGCCTCTTGCAATCACTGCTGTATTAATGAAAGATAACTTTGATAATGTACAAGATTTAAAAGATACATTATTAAGCGAAGGTCGTACAGGATTAACTGATTTTACAGTTGCTTCTGATGATGACGACGAAGATCTATAGGATTTGGCTATAACGCATATAGCGAAGGCATAAACAGAATAAAGGAGGACATATAATGATTAGTTTTATTCGTGTTGATGATCGTATTATCCACGGTCAGATTGTTACAAGATGGTCTAAAGAATACCCTTGTGATGGAATTATCGCAGTTAACGACAAAGCTGCAACTACACCTGTATTGACACAGTCATTCAAGGCTAGTACAGACAAGAAAGTATTTGTTTGGACAAAGGAACACTGGAGAGAAAAAGCAGAAACAGTTAAGAATTCTAATAAAAAATATTTCTTAATTACTAAAAACCCAGTGGATATGAAAGAATTGTTAGTAGACGATGGATTCGTACCTAACGATGTTAAAGCAGTAGTTATCGGACCATGTAATGATCGTCCAGGAGCTACAAAATTAGGTCAAAACCAGTCAATTACTCAAGAAGAAGCTGAAGCATGTGAAGCTTTGACAAACGCTGGTTACACAGTATTGTTTGCGTTATTAAAAGAAACTGCAATCGGTACTTGGGACAAATTTAGATCTAAATTTGGTTACTAATAGTGGGAATAGTAAACAGATTGAGATAAATAAAAGAAAAAGGAGAGATTTATAATGAGTTGGTTACAAGCAATTTTAATCGGACTTATGAGTTGTACAGCAGCAAGTACTATCGCTTGCTTAGGTACAACAGTAGGTAACTACACGTTGAACCGTCCTTTGGTTGCATCATTATTCGTAGGTTTGATCCTAGGTGATGTATCTGGATGTATTCAAATTGGTATTCCAATGCAGGTAATGTGGATCGCATTGGTTACACCTGGTGGAACAGTCGCATCTGACTTACGTGCCGTAAGTTACATTGGTATTCCATTGGCTTATGTTGGAGCAAAAGCTGCTGGTATGGATTTTGGAGGAACTGATGCTCGTGGTTTAGCATCTAGTATCTCAGCCATGACTGGTGTAATCGGTATTACTTTATTCTATGGAACAGCTATGATGAACCTTATTTGGCAACACTGGGGCTGGGCTCAATTGGATAAAGGAAACTTAGATTGTTTAGGAAAAGTTGATGTTGTTCTCCCACTAATTTCACACTTTGTATTATCATTCTTGCCAGTTACTTTACTTTGCTACTATGGATCTGGAGCCGTAGCTGAATTGTTCCAGAGTTTGAATGTTAATGTATGGTATGTAAAAGCCATCTTATCAGTAGGATCAGTACTTCCTGCAGTAGGTATTGGTATCTTGTTAAAATCAGTAGTATCTAAGACTTCTGACTTGGTTTACTTCATGTTCGGTTTCGCTTTAGCTGCTTCTATGGGATTAACATTAATTGCTGCTACAGTTGTTGGTGGTGTATTCGCATTGATTAACTACCAAATGACAATGATGAAAGCTACAGGTGCTGTTGGTGGTGCTTCTGTAGATTATGATGACGAGGAGGACATTTAATTATGAAAAAGATTTCTAAGAAAACATTAAATAGTTCTTTCTGGCGTTGGTGGTATGGAAACTTAACATGTTTCTCACACGAACACATGCAGACATTTGGTTACATGTGGTCAATGCTTCCAATTATTAAGGAATTATATCCTACTCGCGAAGAACAATCAGAAAAAATGACTACTTACTACCCATTCTTCAATACTGAACCTCAGATTGGATCTATCGTAGTTGGTATCACAGCTGGTTTGGAAGAAGCTCGTGCAAACGGAGCTGAAGGAATCGATGATGAAATGATCAACGGTATCCGTGCAGGTCTAATGGGACCTTTGGCAGGTATTGGTGACTCATTGATCGTTGGTACTTACATTCCTATCTTATTAGGTATCGCATTAGGTTTCGCAGAAGGTGGATCACCTTTAGGACCTTTATTCTATATCATCGTATGGAACGCAACTTCAATTTGGTTCCAAAAATTCGTATACTTCAAAGGTTATGAATTAGGTGGTAGTGCTGTTGAATTGTTAGTTGGACAAAAAGCAACTGCGTTCCGTGAATCAGTATTGGTTATGGGACAAGTTATCGTTGGTGCGATGGCAGCTTCTTGGGTATCAATTTCAACTAACTATGTAATTGCACAATCTTATGATGCAGAAACTGGTAAATTATCAGACGTAACATTAGGATCTAAATTAGATGGAGCTTTCCCTAAGATCTTAACAATGTTATTCGTATTGTTTGCTTGGTGGTTGATGGCTAAGAAAAACATTACTCCAATTAAAGTATTGTTATTGTTCGTAGTTATCGGATTCGTAGGATCTGTTGTAGGATTCTTAGGATAATCACTTAAGACAATTAAAGGCGGGCTTAACTTGTAGAGCCTGTCTTTTTTTCTTATAATAAGTATATGTATATTTGAAAAGGAGCGTTTATTATGAGTTTGAGCCGCAAAGAAAGAGATCAGCTTGCAGAAGTCATCCAAAGAGAAAATGAAATGGTATTAAAAGTGGGAAGAATGGTCAGAAATGCCTTTATTCTAACTTTGGCATTTGCTGCCGTAACATACTGGGGATGGTCAGGGATGACAGATCCAATGTTTCCTAATATTCCTATGAGCGTACGTAATGTAGCTAAATGGATTGCTTTGATTGGTTTGATTTTATCGGGTTTATTTACTGTTTTAGGATTCATTTCTCATAGAAATGGGAAGAAAAGTGTATTAAAGAAGATTGATTTGTACGAAGAAAAATAAAATTTGTATATTTTGATTAAAATTATTATGGTATTAACTAAAAATAACAATAATTGTGTCATATGTTAACATAATTTCACATAATATAACTACATCTATCACTTTATTGTTTAGTAATATACTGTTGAGCCAAAGATAGTGGCTCACTTCATAATCAAATTCCCTTTCTTAAAACTTTCTTGAGAAGCCCCGCTAAAGGGGCTTTTCATTTGCTTTTTTGAAAGTTGGACATACAAATAGTAGATGAGATATAATAATAAGGATGAAAGAAGTGTAATTTTTATGGAAGATAAAATACGAATTATAATGTATTCAAGTGCAGATAAAGTGGATGGTCAAGGTGTAGGCAGTGCCTATGAAGAACAGGTCAATCTCATTAAAGAAGGCGCTAGTGATATTTTTGAAGTGGGTATCAACAATTGGATAAAAACACCGGATATTCAGCATTTCCATACAGTGGATCCTACTTTCTATGTAAAGATGCAAAATCATAGAGCGGCTAATATTGCCTATTGTCATTTTTTGCCAGATACTTTAGAAGGTAGCTTAAAGATTCCAGCACCATTATTGAATGTATTCCGTTCTTATTTGATTCAATTTTATAAGAGTGCAGATCGCTTGGTTGTTGTAAATCCAAGCTTTATTGATGCATTAGTAGAATATGGTATTGATCGAGAAAAAATTTATTATATTCCTAACTATGTATCTAAGGAAAAATTCTATCGCAAATCCGATGATGAGTGTGCTACCATTCGAAAAAAGTATGGTGTAGCTAAAGATGCTTTTGTAGTATTGGGTGCAGGACAGGTACAAACGCGTAAGGGTGTGCTTGATTTTGTGAATGTTGCCAAAGAAATGCCAGATGTACAATTTGTATGGGCTGGAGGCTTTTCATTTGGCCGCATTACAGATGGGTACGAAGAATTAAAGAAGTTACAGGAAAATCCACCGGAAAATTGTAAATTCTTAGGCATTGTGCCTAGAGAAGAAATGGTGGATCTATATAATATGGCGGATGTACTTTTTGTGCCAAGCTATAATGAATTGTTCCCAATGACTATTTTAGAAGCGGTGAATTTACATGTTCCATTGGTGCTTCGTGATTTGGATTTATATAAAGATATTTTATTTGATCGTTATATGCATGCGAATGATAATGATGGTTTTAAAAATTGTCTGTTAAAGTTGAAAAATGATTCAGATGTATACGCGAAGTATCAAAATGAAAGTCGTTTATTGAGTGAATTCTATTCGAAAGAACACGTATTGAATATGTGGAGAGAATTTTATTTGAGTGCATATAAGGATAAACAAGAGGAATTATTAAATAAGAAAAAATAGGGGTTTTTATGAAAAAACAGAAGTACGCACTAAATCTGTTGCTTATTCTTGCTTTAACGGGATTTGCCCTATGGTTTGCTCTAAAGGATAATTATCAACAAGTTGTAAAGTGCATTTCACAAATGAATCTGTTAAGCCTTGTCATTGTATTATTATGGGGAGTTCTTTTTACTGCGGTATGGGGATTTGTATATTATGTATTAGGAAGAAAATATACAGAGAATTATACACCTGGTAAAGGAATGCTTGTAGCTTTTATTGGTTCTTTCTTTTCAGGTATTACACCAAGTAGTACGGGTGGACAGTTTGTTCAGGCTTATATTATGAAAAAGCAAGGAATCAAAGTGAGTGATGGGGCAAGCTTGTTGTGGGCTGATTTTATTATTTATCAAACCACAATGATGGTTTATGTATCGATTCTGTTTCTTTTGCGTTTTGCATATTATAGTGCTCAATCTGCGTGGTTCAATATTATCTTGTTGGGATATATTGTCAATGCAGTTGTGGTTGTGGCGTTATATACGATTGCGTTATTTCCAAACTTATATATCAAGCTTTCGCGTATTTTAGTTCAGGTATTAACAAAGCTACATATATTAAAGAATCCAGAAAAAACGTTGGATTCTTGGACTTTACAAGTGACTAGTTTTACTCGTGAAATTAAGGTGCTCGCAAGAGATAAAAAAAGTATTTTTCTTTGTGTATGTATAAATGTTGTACGTTTATCACTCTATTATTCTTTACCTTTTGTGATTGCGCTAGCCTTGCATATTCCACTTAAAATGAATGAATTTATTGATGTTATGGCCTTATCAAGTTTTGTGACAATGGCCAATAGCTTTATTCCAATTCCTGGAGCAAGTGGGGGTACGGAAGTTGTCTTTTCATTATTATTTAATAGCTTAATGAAAGATCTAACGGGTGCTGTACTTGTATTATGGCGTTTTTCTACGTATCACATAGTGCTGATTATTGGTGGAATATTATTTGTGTTTGTTAAGAATTATTATGAAAGAAAAGAAAGTAAAATTAATTTAGAAGGGATGTAGCGTATGCGAATTGGATTGTTTACAGATGCATATTTACCAGATATTAATGGGGTTGTTTCAAGTGTGGCAACCCTTAAACACGCTTTAGAAGAGTTAGGACACACTGTGTTTATTATCACAAATCATAAGGGAGTAAAAATTGCAGAAGATGAAGATGGACATATTCTTCGTTTGCCGGGTCTTGAAATAAAAAAATTTTATGGATATAAAATGTCAAGCCCGGTACAATTTACGGCAGATGCCTATATAGAAAAGATGGATCTAGATGTGATTCATATTCAAACTGAGGCGGGTGTGGGTATGTTTGGTCGTCAAATGGCTAAGGTATTACATATTCCAATTGTGTATACGTATCATACAATGTATGAGGATTATACGCATTATTTTAATCCGCTTGAATTTGATTCTGTAGAAAAATTAGGCAAAAGTTTTATTCGTGCATTTTCACGTGTCATGGCCAATGGCTCTCAAGCTGTTATTGCGCCTAGTGAAAAAACGAAACAAGCATTGATTCAATATGGTGTGATGGCACCTATCTATATTGTTCCAACGGGTTTAGATTTATCGGAATATGATCGTAAAAATTTGGATGAAACAAGAGTTAAAAGGATTCGTGAGGAGTTAGGTTTTAGTCAAGAAGATCATATTGTTGTCTTTGTAGGACGTATTGCCAAGGAAAAGGCAATCGAAATTCCCATCGAAGCGATTTGTAAAAATAAGGATCCGCACTTACATTTGGTTATTGTAGGTGGAGGTACGGATATGGAGTATTATCAGGATCTCGCTAAGAAATATAATGTAGAGAATCGTGTGCATTTTACTGGCAAAATACCTAAGGAAGATATTGCCTATTATTATGCAGCTTTTGATTGTTTTGTGTCAGCTAGTTTATCAGAAACACAGGGGATGACATATATTGAGGCTTTGGCCAGTGGCCTTTTAGTTTTTGGTCGTCGTGATGAAGTGTTGAAAGATTTGGTGGATGAAGGCAAATCTGGATATTATTTTGATGATGCCAATGAACTAAGTCAAAAGTGGGATGTTTTCTTTAGTAAATCCAAAGCGGAAAGAGATGCATTAAGAGAATACTGTGTATCAAAAACAGCTCCTTATACAGAGAGTATGTTTGCACATAAGGCTTTGAGTGTTTATAATCAGGCAATTGATGATTATAAGCGTGCATATCATGTGGAACGCATACGTATGGTGGATGATTTTGTGCGTTTAACTGTGATTCGAGATTGCGATAATGAACCAGTCAAAGTAATGATTCCTACAGAGGATTTCTTTGATTTAAAAATCACTAAGGATACAATGTTAGATGCCTATTTGGTTGACAATTATTTGGATATGCAGTTATTCTATAAAGCATTTGAACTGATGAAGAAGCGTGTGCTTTCAAATGATTATACATCGTATCAGATGGTACAGTATGGTAAGCAATATTTAAGTTTGGATGAAGATCAAGCTAAAGAGATTGTGAATGAATTTATGGAACGGCATTGGATTGATGATAAAGATTATGCGTTTGATAAGGCACAAGCTTGGCATTCGTATGGACAGCCCAAAATGCAGATTTATTCAAAATTAAAAAAAGCAGGGGTTCAGGATGATATGATTGATGCAGCACTAGCTTGTCTTGATGAAGAAACAGAGCGTAGCAATGCAACCAAGTTAGCTCGTCGTTTAACGCATTCTATCAAGGAACAGTCGAGTCGTATGCAAAGACAGACTTTAGTCAATAAATTGGTTACGAAAGGATATTCGTTTGAGATTGCCAAACAAGTCTCAGAATCGATTGAATTGGATGAAAATGATGATGAGGCACTACAAAGAACAATTGCGAAAGCAAAGCGTTTATATGCAACGTTTGATCAGCCAAAGAGAAATCAAAAAATTCAAACGTATTGTGTTCGTAAAGGGTTTAATATATCGGCTATAAAAGAAGTTTTGGAAGGGGAAAATGAATGAGAATTAATGAGATTACACAGGAACAAAAAGTAAATGTTAAGTGTTTGATTTCAAAATGTGACAAGGGAAAAACCGTGAAGGATACGCCTTATTTGTCTTTGATTTTAGAGGATGCAACGGGTGTATTGGATGCAAAATTTTGGAATTTAACGAATGAGCAGATTGAACAATATAAAGCTGGACAAGTTGTAGAAGTGATTGGAGATTCTATCATTCATAGAAATGCTGTTCAGTTGCGTGTAAGAAAGATGACAGTCTTAGAAGATGAGGATATTTCTAATTATGTACGCCTTGCTCCTATGACTCGTACTGAAATGGAAGAAGAAGTAAAGGCATTGATGAATGAAATTACGAATTCAAATCTATATTGTGTTGTTGAAGAGGTTTTAGAAGAGACAAAAGATTTATTTTACACATATCCAGCGGCTACAAGAAACCACCATAATTTTGTGGGAGGACTTGCCTATCATTCTATTAGTATGGCGCGTGTTGCTTTAGACATTTGTAGACAATATACATTCTTGGATAAGGGATTATTGATTGCGGGTATCTTGATGCATGATGTTGGAAAGATTGATGAGTTGAGTGGCCCGGTTCTTCCTGAATATACAAATGAGGGGAATTTGTTGGGGCACATCAGTATTATGAATAATCGTTTGGATCGTGTAGCTGAAAAGCTAGGTGTAAATGATAAAGAGATTGTTTTACTATTGAAACACATGGTTTTATCACATCATGGAAAGATGGAATTTGGATCTCCTGTTCTTCCTATGATTCCAGAAGCAGAAGTATTGACTTTGTTAGATAATCTAGATGCTCGTATGTATATGATGAAGCAAAGTTTAGATACAACGCAGCCGGGCCATTTTGGACCTCGTGTTTTTGCGTTAGAAGGTCGTATGATTTATCATCGAAAAGGAGAAGATGAAGAATGAAAATAGGTTTTGTATCGTTGGGATGTTGTAAAAACTTGGTGGATTCAGAACAAATCATGGGTATGATCAAAAGGGGTGGCCATGAGATTGTGGCAAATCCAAAAGATGCACAGGCTATTATTGTGAATACTTGTGGTTTTATTGAAAGTGCCAAAGAAGAAAGTATTAATACAATTTTTAAGATGGCGCAATATAAAGAGCGTAACTTAGAGAAGTTGATTGTGTGTGGTTGTTTAGCACAAAGATATACAGATACATTAAGGGAAGAAATTCCTGAAATTGATGCGGTTATCCCGATTCGTGAATATGATACTTTGGCGAGTCAGCTACAAAGAATTCTAGGTTCCGATACATTGTTAGATAAGGCTGAACGAGTGATTTCGGGGAATCCCTGGCAGGCTTATGTAAAAATTAGTGATGGTTGTTCCAATCGTTGTGCCTATTGTGCAATACCTTTGATTCGTGGAGATCAAAAATCTCGTACAATTGAGGATATTATGGAAGAAGTCAATCATTTGGCAAGTATTGGTGTTAAGGAATTAACATTGATTGCGCAAGATACTACAAAATATGGTTTGGATAATTATGGTGAATTGATGCTTCCTGAATTATTGAGACAAGTATCAAAGGTAGAAGGTTTACATTGGATTCGTGTTCTATATATGTATCCAGATGAAATTGTGGATGATGTATTGCAGGCTATGAGCGAAAGTGAAAAAATCGTACCTTATTTTGATATTCCAATGCAGCATGCGAACAATCGTTTATTGAAATTAATGAATCGTAGAGGTCCAAAAGAGGATGTATTAAAGATTGTGGATAAGATTCATACGATGTTTCCAAATGCGACTTTGCGTACAACTATGATTGTTGGTTTCCCTACAGAAACGGAAGAAGAATTTGAGGAACTTGTAGATTTCATCAAGGAAATAAAATGGGATCGTATGGGTGCTTTCACATATTCGAAGGAAGAAGATACACCTGCTTATGATATGGATGGTCAGATTGATGAAAAAATCCAAAATGAGCGTTTGGCTAGATTGATGGCTGTGCAGGAAGAAATTTCAAAAGAAAAGAATCAAGAAAAGATTGGTAAGGTCATAGAAGTTCTAGTTGAGGAAAAAGAAGGCTTGGTAGATCGTTATCGTGGAAGAAGTGCTGCGGATGCACCGGATGAAGTGGATGGTCAAGTCATCTTTACAAGTGAAGAACCATTAGAGTTGGGTACTTTTGTGAAGGTAAAGATCACAGATGCCAAGTCTTATGATGTTTATGGAACATGTGTAAGCGAATAGTTGGATTGGATCCCATTGTATTTAAAGATTCTAGAGTATTGATTTTGGGTTCAATGCCAAGTGTCATTAGTTTAAAAGAACAGATGTATTATGCGAATAAAAATAATCGGTTTTGGAAGATACTAGAAAGTCTGTATCAAGAAAATGATAAGATAGAATTATTAAAAATATCGCATATTGCACTTTGGGATATTTGTCATTCGTGTATAAGAAAGACGAGTGCGGATAGTGAAATCAAAGATATAGAGCCAAATGATATACAGGAATTGTTGAATAGATATAAGAATATTGAAAAGGTCATTTGTAATGGAAGGACAAGTCAGAATACAATGCAGAAATATTTTCCGAATATTCAAACGGTATATTGTCCTTCGACTTCAAGTGCCAATGCACAGTTTTCATTAGAACAATTGATTGAAATATATAAGAAGGAGATTTATGAATAAATTATATTGGGCAAAGGTTAAGCCGGATGCGAAGGTTCCGCAAAAACGTTATGAAGATGCAGGGTATGATTTATACCCATGTTTTGAAGAGGATTACATGGTAATTGAGCCTCATGAAACAAAGTTAGTTCCATTAGGTGTTGCGAGTGCATTTGATCCAGAGTTTGTGATGATTCTAAAAGAGCGTGGTTCAACAGGAACAAAGGGGATTGCACAAAGAAGTGGCGTGATTGATTCGGGTTATCGTGGAGAATATATGGCTCCAGTTACAAATTTGAATACAAAGCGTGTAGTTATTAAAAAGCAAGCTGTAGAGTATAAGGAAGATGCGATTATTTATCCTTATGAAAAAGCAATTTGTCAGGGTGTATTATTGCGTATGCCTCAATTAGAAAGTGAAGAAATTACTTTTGAAAAACTTCAGTCTATGGAGTCTGAAAGAATGGCTGGAAAACTTGGAAGTTCAGGAAAATAGTGAAATGGATCTATTGTCATAATGGCAATAGATTTTTTCTTAGAAAAAAGATGATTTTTAAATTATATAACCGGTCTATAACCTTACAAAGCCTATACTAAAATCAGATAATGAAAGGGATTACAACCATATCGAAAAGGAGGGCTTTGTATGTTGAAAAACTTGAAGAGAGCGGCAGCAATTGTATTATCATTTGCGATGGCAATCCAGTTTGGACTAGCAAACTCTTACTATGTAAATGCAGAAGAAGAGCCTGTTGAACCACAACAGGAACAAACTACGACTGTAGAAAATAATAGTGAAGTACAAGAAGAGGATGCAAATGAGGTTGCAGTGCCAGAAACGAAATCTGTAGAGTTAAGCTATGTGGCTGAAGATGGAACAATTTTACAGGCAGCTACATATCGTGATTTTGATTTAAATTACGGCTTAAATACAGATAGTAGTGTTATGTTGAATTTTGATGGTTATACATTAAAAGATGTAATCGTCAATAATTCGCAAGCAGTAAGTGCAGATCAAGCAAGTCTAAGTGTGACTTCAGATCTTGCGAGTGTTCAATTTGTTTATAAGAAAATAGTTGTTGAAACAGAGAATCAAACAACTGAACCTGCTAAGACGGAAGAAAAGAATGAAGACGATGCTGAGGCAGACCCGAATCCGGAAACGGAAGTAAAAGAGGAATTGCCGGAGTATCCGGCATTTGATCAAAGTGAGATGGCTGGTGATGTAGTTGTTCATGCAACAGCAGCTGAGGGTGTTTTACCAAGAGATTCTAAGCTTGTTGTAAAACGTATCACAAGAAAAGCTATCTTAAATGCAGTTGAAGAAACAGTTTCTGAAAAGAATATGGAAGTTGAATCAGCTGTAGCATTAGATGTTACGATTCAAAGCAAAGATGGTGTCGAAATTCAACCAAATGGTTCAGTAAATATTAGTTTTGAAAATGTAGCAACTACAGCTCAAGAAACAAATGTTTACCATGTTACTAATGATGCAAGTACAGTAACTGAGGTAGCTACAAATGCACAAAGCTTTGATGCAGATCACTTCTCAATTTATGTTATTACGAATGAAAATAAAGTCCCATTAACAACATTCAACTTTGTTGCGAATGGTACAACAGTAAGTACACAGATTGTTAAGTCTGGGGATACATTAATTGCTCCTACAGCTCCAGATATGATTGGGCAAGCATTTGTAGGTTGGGTTGATGAAGCTGGTAATTCATTTACTGGTTTTGGTAAACAAGCAGAAATTACTGAAACTACAACACGTACAATTACAGCTAGATATGAAGCAGCATTATATGTATACTTCTTAAATCCAGATGGATCACAAATTATGCGTACAGAAAAAGTTGGAGATCATAAAGCACATAATTTTACAGCTGTATCTTATGAAGTAGATTCAACTCATAAATTAGTTGGTTGGGCAGCTGAAGCAAATGGAACTACAAATATTGCAGATAAGATTTCAGTTCCAGCAGATCAAACTTCTGTAAATGTATACGCAATTATTAAAGAAGGTTATTGGGTTTCATTTAATTCAGATGGTGGATCTATTGTTGATTCTCAATTCGTATTACACGGTGACAATCTAGTCCTAGATAAATCTACAACTCCTACAAAGCCAGGTTATACATTTGATGGTTGGTACAATGGTTTAACTAAGGTTGAAAATGGTGCAACAGTTACTTCTCCAATGAATTTAACAGCACATTGGAAAGCAGCAAAAGTTAACTATACAATTATTCACTGGTGGGAAAATGCAGATGATAATGAATATTCATTCCATGAATCTGAAAACAAAACTGGTATGACTGGTACAGAAGCAAACGCAAAGGCAAAATCTTATGAAGGATTTACAGCACAGCCAGTAGCTAAAAAGACAATTAAAGGTGATGGTTCAACAATCGTTAGTGTTTACTATAAGAGAAATGTATATGAAGTCAAGTTTTATTCTTATAGCATTTCCGGAGGTTTGTTTAGACCAGGGAAACCTTCTGAAGAATATGTTGATTTAAGAATTACTGCAAAATATGGTCAGGATATTAGTAAGAAGTGGCCAACAAAGAGTGGAAGTTCAACATGGAGTACTACAGATGATGATTATAACGGTCCATTCCAAGTAAATATAGCAACTATGCCTTTAGAAGGAGCAAAATTTTATGGTCCAAAGACAGGTTATGGTTCTGAAACAGCGTATTATTATGTAGAAGTATTGCCAGGAGAACCAAGTGAAGTAACCAAAGATGGCATACGATATAAATTAGATCATAAAGATACGTCTCCAGGAACCGGATATAGTGTGAGTAAAGAAGATCAGTATCCATTAACAGGTTATACATTTAATAAAAATGTAAGTACAAGGACAGGTAAGAGTTATGATGATGCTAAGTTCTATTACACTCGTAATACTTATAACATCAAATTTATCAATAAAGGTAAGGAAGATAAATCAGTAGATAAGAAATATCAACAGAGTATTTCAAATGAAAACTATACTCCTGCAAGACCTAGTTCACTACCAAATTATTATGAATTTGATGGTTGGTATGATAATGAACTTTGTGAAGGTGAAAAATATGTCTTTAATGGAAAGACAATGCCAGCACAAAATATTACGCTATACGCAAAATGGACAGCTAAGAAGATCAGCTTAACTTATAACTTGAATAATCCTGAAGGTACAGTAGATAAGGGCACTAAAAAAGTTGCAGCTGGTACAATCGCAAGTACAGTATTGCCAAGTGCTTCTGCAATTGAAGGTTATACATTTGCAGGTTGGTATGTAGCAGATGAAAATGGTCATATGACTACAGTAGCATTCAATGCGAATGATGCGATCACAAAGGATACAAGTGTTATTGGTAAGTGGCTATATAATGGTAAGCTTACTGTTAAGTATGTGGCAGATGGTGTAGAAGCTCCAAAAGATAACAATGTTTATGCGGGTGGTGCTAAAGCTACAGTTGCTAATGGTGTGACAAAAGATGGTAAGAAATTCTTAGGTTGGCAATTAGATGGTAATGTATATCAGCCTGGTCAAAACTTTGAAGTTAATAAAGATTTGGCAGATGACAAGAATGTGATCACTTTAACAGCTGTATTTGGTGATTCAGAAACTTCAGCAATCTTAAATTATCATCCTGGTAATGGTAATGGTGAAGATCAGAGCGTTGCGATTTTGAATAACGTTGAAGTTGCTTTAGAAAGTACATCTAATTTACATTATTCAGCTCCAGGTGAAGATTACTACTTTGCTGGTTGGGCAACATCAATGGAAGATGCTCAAAAAGGTAATGCTAAATATGCAGTTGGTGAAAAAGTCAGAGTGAATGCAGATTCAAGTAATGATTTATATGCAACTTGGGTTAAGAAAACTGTGATTGAAGTTACCGCAAATAGCGATACACTTCCATATAATGGTGAAGTACAAAAGGTTGAAGGATTTAAAGAAGTTACTGGTGGATATGTAGTAACTGGTTTAACTGCAGTAGCTGAAGGTAAAGATTTTGGTAATTATGATACTGAAATTACCGGTACAGCAAGAGTTACTAAAGATGGTGTTGATGTAACGGATAAAGTAATCGTAAATAAGATTAATGGAACATTAACAATTTCTAAGCGTGAAGTAACATTAACGAGTCAAACAGATTCTAAGGATTATGATGGAACTCCATTAACTAGACCAGAAGTAACTATTACTGGTGGATTTGTTAAAGATGAAGTAAAAGAAGTTAAGGCAACTGGATCTGTCACAAATGTTAGTGAAGGTGAAGTAACAAATACAATTACTTATAAAACATCAAATAAGTTCAATCCAAATAACTATTCAATTACTAAGAATGAAGGTAAATTGAGTATTACTCCAGTTACGGATGAAGTAACAGTAACAATTAAGGGTAATAGTAAAGCAACTCCTTATAATGGAACAGTACAAAGTGTAGGTGGATATACAGTAGAATCTATTAGCAATACACTTTATACATCAACAGACTTTACATTAAATGGTCAAGCAATGGCTACTGGTAAAGATGCTGCAACATATCCAATGAATTTGGATGCAACTCAGTTTGTTAATAACAATACAAACTTCTCAAATGTTAAATTTGAAATTGCAGAAGATGGACAGCTTGTTATTAATCCACGTGCAGTCACATTAACGAGTGAAACAGCTTCTAAGGATTATGATGGAACTCCACTAACTAGACCAAATGTTAAAGCTGAAGGAAACTTCGTTGATGGTGAAGTAACAATAGTTGAGGCAACTGGATCCGTTACTTATGTAAGTGATGGTGAAGTCACAAATACAATCGTTATTACTGAAGGTGAAAACTTTAAAGAAAGTAACTATTCAATTACTAAGCATGAAGGTACATTGAGTATTACTGAAGTTGATGCTGAAGTAACAGTAACAATCAAAGGTCATGAAGCTACTGCAACTTATGATGGAGATCCACATTCAGTAGAAGGTTATGAAATTACTGATATTTCTAACAAGTTGTATACAAAGGATGATGTTCAGTTTACAGGTCAAGCAAAGGCTGAAGGTACTGAAGCTGGTACATATCAGATGAATCTTTCTGAAACTCAATTTAGTAACACAAATAGTAACTTTAAGAAGGTAACATTTGTAGTCGAAGATGGATCATTGACAATCAATCGTAAGTCTATTGATGATCAAAATCGTATTACAGTAACAAAACCTTCAGATTCTAAATATGATGGGGAAGAACACAAGAATAAACCAACAGTTACAGATACTAAGACAAATAGAACATTAGTAGAAGGTACAGATTATACATTATCTTATAGTGAAGATGTAATCAATGCTGGAACAGTAACAGTAAAAGTAAAAGGTATTGGAAACTATGAAGGAAGCTTTGAAGTAACTTATGAAATCACTAAGCGTAATGTAACATTGACAAGTGGATCTGCTTCTAAGGTTTATGACAAGACTGCATTGACAAAAGATGAAGTAACAGTAAGTGGTGATGGATTCGCTAAGGATGAAGGTGCAACTTATAAAGTAACTGGCTCTAGAACAAAAGTTGGTACAAGCAAGAACACATTCACATATGAATTGAAGTCAAATACGAAAGCTTCTAACTACAACATCGAAGTTAAGTTTGGTGAATTAAAAGTCACAGCTCAAGATGGTGAAGTAGTCGTAACGATTACTGGTCATTCAGATACTGTTGAATATGATGGAAATGAAAAGTCAGTAAGTGGATATGATGTATCGATCACTGAAGGAAGTAAGTATACAACATCTGATTTCACATTCAATGGAACTGCAGAAGCTAAAGGTACTGAAGCTGGTACATATTCAATGGGATTAAATGCAGATCAATTTACGAACACAAATGATAACTATACTCAAGTAACATTTATCGTAAATGATGGAACATTAACAATCACTCCTAAGTCAATTAATCCAGATGATGAAAAGAATGGTATTACAGTAACAGATCCAGAAAATTCAATCTATGATGGAAATGAACATATCAATGGATTAACAGTAACAGATTCTAAGTTAAATACAACATTAGTTGAAAATACAGATTACACATTAACTTACAGTGGAGATCTAATCAATGTTGGAACAGTAACGATCACTATTAAAGGTATTGGAAACTATACTGGTGAATTTACTAAGACATATCAGATTCTACCAAGAGAATATACAGTAACAACAAATACAGATTCTAAGGTTTATGATGGAAATCCGCTAACAGCTGGTGGAACAGTCAACAACTTGGTAGATGGTGAAACAGTCAACTTAACAATGACTGGTAGCCAAACAGATGTTGGTACTTCAGATAACACTTATGAATTGAATTGGACAGGAAGTGCAAGAGAATCGAACTATACTCATGGTAAGGATTCAATTGGAACACTGACAGTAACTAAACAGTCAATCGCACCAGATCCTGAACATCCTGAAACTTATAAAGAAGTTACAATTACGAGTCCAAGTGATGAAGTATATGATGGTAAGGAACACAAGTGGATTCCTACAGTTACAGATAAAGAAGAAAATGAATTAGTTGCCAAGACAGATTACGAAGTGACTTATTCAACTACAGATTTCACAAATGTAACTGGAACAATTACAGTGACAATTACAGGTATTGGAAACTACACTGGAAAAGCAACTCGAACTTATTCAATTACACCAAAGACTTATACAGTAACAACTGAATCTGATTCTAAGGTTTATGATGGAACTGCATTAATAGCTGGTGGTAAAGTAAGTGGAATCGTTAAGGGTGAAACAGTAGAATTTAGAATTACTGGTAGCCAAACAAATGTTGGTACTTCAGATAACACTTATGAATTGAATTGGACAGGAAGTGCAAAAGAATCGAACTACAAACATGGTAAAGATTCAATTGGAACATTAACAGTAAAAGCTAAGTCAATCGTTCCGGATGGACCAGATACTCCAGATGAAAAGAAGACGGGTATTACAGTAAGTGATCCTAGTGATTCTAAGTATGATGGTAAAGAGCATAGAGAAGTATTAACAGTTCAGGATACTAAGAAAAATGATGAATTAGTAGCTGAAAAAGATTACTCTGTAACTTATAGTGATGATTTAGTAAATGCTGGTACAGTAACAATTACTATTGAAGGTATTGGAAATTACACTGGATCATTCACAAAGACTTATGAAATCACAAAACGTTCAGTAACATTAACAAGTGCTACTGCAAGCAAGACTTATGATGGTCAAGCATTAACAAGCACATCCATCACAGTAAGTGGTGATGGATTTGTCAAGGGTGAAGGTGCTACATATAATGTAACTGGAACTCAAACAGAGGTTGGAAATAGTGCAAACTCATTTGAATACAAATTAAATGAAAATACATTAGCTTCTAACTACGACATTACAAAGGTTGTTGGAACATTAACAGTTACACGAGATACAACTCCAGTAACTCCAGCTCCTACACCTACAACTCCAAGCGTACCGCCAGTTGTTCAAAGAGTAGTTCCTACTCCTACTCCTGTTCCTGAAGAAAAGGTCGAAGAAGAACAAACGCCTAAGGCTGAACCTAAAGAGGAAGAAAAAGTTGAAGAGGATTACACTCCAAAGGCAACACAAGAGTACTATTGGGCATTAATCAACTTGATTTGTGCAATCGTAACAGTATTATTCGGATTATTATTGTTGATCTCTAAACGTCATAAAGATGAAGATGACGAAGAAGAGGATGATGAAACAAAACAACAAGCAACTACAAATGAAGACGAAGAACAAGAACAAGAAAAGAAACGTGGATTATTCACTCGCGTACTTGCAGTTCTAATCGCAATCGTATCTGTTGTATTCTTCCTAGTAACTGAAGACATGAGTCTAGCATGGACTTGGACAGATCAATGGACAATTTGGATGGTTGTTATTGGATTGGTACAAATCGTAGTATTCTTCGTAGGACGTAAATGGAAAAACGTTGATAACGATGATGATGACGAAGAAGCACAACAAGCTTAATAAAAGTTAATAACACAAAAGGAGTAGCCTCGTGCTACTCCTTTACTGCCCAATACCCATTTCGATTAGAGCCTTTGCGGATTACAATTTCTTGTTGCTGCAACCTATTTAATATGCGCTTAATAGTTGAGCGTGATAAGTTTAATTGATTTGCGAGCTCTATTTGAGTGATTTTGGGGTTCATATTAATGAGTTGTATGATATCGGGTTCATTGGGCCCATTGGGTTCATTTACTTTGAACCCGATTTTTTTGTTGGGCTTATAGAATACATTGTTTCTATATATGATGACTTTTAACTCGGTTTCTCCACCAATAAATACAGGAGGTTTTAAACCACATTCTTCGATTGACTTAATGATTCTAGGGATGCCGCGACCCCAGTTTTCAATGTATTTTAGATAGCGTAATGCATACGCGGTTGCTTCATTCCTAATATTAGAATTTCCTTGTTTCATTTTCTCGATTGTTTGTCCCATAACTAGTTTTCCTGGAGAAGTTACTTCTAAACGATCATCGAATATCGCAATTTTAATACTGTTTCTATCAATATAGGATCTGTGTGCAATGGAATTCACAATTAATTCTCGTATGGCATATACGGGAATTTCGTATGTTTCTTTTCTTTCTAGAGATTCAAATGAAGCATGTAAACGTATGTTTCGTAATACAAATTTATACGCAAAATCAATTTGTTCATAGATGGGTCCTGAATAATCTTTCATATCAATTACTTCTGTTGTATCCGTGCCTTTAAAAAGTGCGCATTGAATACGGTTTGGCAATGCGGGATGTCCTGTTAATAAGGCATAGGCATTAGTAGGTACAATATGATTGTTTGATTGTGTAAGTATTCCCCACGATAATAAATCTTGTTTCGTAATGGGCGTAACTGCATCTTTTTCAAATTGAGATTTAGAGTTTTCTAATGCTTTATGATAAAGGGTATCACATAAGTTTTGGATACTATTTTCACTGATTTCTAATTCGGGACAAATCATCTTATCAAAATAGCGGTTGCTACCTTCAAACATCAATTCTTTGATCATATTACGATCGGCTTTTCTTGTTGTTCCACTAACGCGTACATAAACACCATCAAATTCACCCTCTGCTTTTAAATGATATGGGCGATCCCATCCAGATGGAACATTCACAATTAAAATGGTTTTATCTTCGATTGTATCTAAATCAATGCTAGGAATAATATGAGGTTCAATACTTGAAAATATTGAATTTGTGATGGAATCCTTGATTTTAAAAACATCACCCGATAGTCCGCATATTTCAAATGAATCTTTCTTTTCTTCAATTCCAAAAATAATTTTTCCACCAAAACCATTCGCAAAAGCTACGACAGATTTTAAATATTTTTTATGTTCAGCAGGAACTTCTTTTTTTACTTCGATATTGTTATTTTAGCCATATTTAGAGGCATCATCAACAAGTGTGGGTAGACATTAATCAAATTGTATAAACATTGACTATCTTATTTCATAAGGCAGTTCTATTTTTTTATACAAGTCTGAACAGACAATCATAATCATATCAATTAGGTTTTGAATGTTTCTAAAACCGTATGCCTTTCGAATCATAACTTTAATTTTATTGTTC